>Ga0099364_10004532_pt1 | contig 21034 bp, 14 predicted proteins | sample TergutTh196P3_FD_73070 | JGI IMG/M metagenome (GOLD analysis project Ga0099364, IMG submission 73070) | Microcerotermes parvus P3 segment gut microbial communities from Pointe-Noire, Republic of the Congo - Th196 P3 | ecosystem: Host-associated > Arthropoda: Insects > Digestive system > Gut ... | reverse complement strand
TTCACCTTGCCGCTTTGCAGCGCCGCCAGGAGCGCGTCATAGTCCATAATGGCCGCCCGGGCCGTGTTGACCAGGAGCACGCCGTCCTTCATCTTCTCAAAGGCGGCGGCGTTGATCATGTCGGTGGTTTCCGGGGTGACGGGCGCGTGCAGGGTGATGATGTCGCTGACCGCCAGCAGCTCGTCGAGCTCCACCTTCTCCGCGCCCATGAGGGCGGCGTCCTCGGGGGAGAGGTAGGGGTCGAAGACAAAGAGCTTCGCCTCAAAGCCCAGCAGGCGCTTCGCGACCTTTTTGCCGATGGCGCCGCCGCCCACGATGCCGATGCTGGTTCGCCAGAGCTCTGTGCCCTGGTAGCGGAAATAAGCGGTGCCCTGCCGTCCCATATCGCCCGCGGCGCCCTCCTCCTTGAGGTAGGCGGCGGATTCGGGGATCATCCGGGCGATGCTCAGGATGAAGGCCAGGGTCATATCCGCCACGGCCTCGGCGTTGCGGCCGGGGGTATATACCACGGGAATGCCCGCCGCGGAGCAGGCCTCCACGTCGATGTTGGTGGGGTTGCCCCTGCATACGCCGATCATGCGCAGATTTGGCAGCTCCTTGATGATCGCCGCGTCCACGATGTCCACCTCGGTGATGAACACGTCGTAATCCTTGAGGGTGCGGATCATGTCGTCGCCCTCCAGCATCTCGCCCTCGCGGTAGCTGGAATAGGTCACCTCGCCGAATTCGCCCAGGAGCCTTACCACTTCGTCGGATAAATCCGCGTCCGCGTAAATCCGCAGGCTCGCGCTCGCCTCGCCGCCGCTTGAAGCGGAGCCGGAGGCGTCCATGCGCAGCTCGTTGATGAGCATGCCGAACTGGGTGAAGTTATCGGAGGAGGCCTGATACAGGTCCAGCCACTCGTCGTAGACGCGCTCATAGACCTCGTGGATGCCCGCGGGCTGGATGGGCGCGCGCAGCTTGGCGAAGCGGGCGGCGGCTTCCCCGTGGTTGGCGCATACGCCCGCGCCCACGGCGGCGGAGATCACCGCGCCCATGGCGGAGGCGTCCGCCAGCTCGGGTACGGCAATGGCGCGGCCCGTGACCTCGCCCACGACCCCGGCGAAGACAGAGCTGCGGGCCATGCCGCCGCCAAGCCGGAGCCCGCCGGCGCTGAGCCCAGAGACCTCCTCAATCTGTGCCACGTTGCCCCGCAGGGCATAGGCCATGCCCTCAATGGCGGCCCGGGCGGCCCGATTGCGGTCAGCAGCCGCGTCGGGGATATAATTCGTGGTGGAAAACACCGTCTGCTCAATCGGCAGGTTCAGCACGGCGGTATTGAAAATCTGCGCGCCCACGGTGGAAAGCATGCCCCCCGCGCCCGGGTCCGCCTTGGAGGCCGCGGCCAGCAGCGCCCCCACGGGGCTGGGGCTTTCGTTGAACAGCAGCCCCGCCATCCACTCCAAAGAGATGCCCATGCCCCCCGCGTTGGATTCCAGCACATACTTGCCCGGCACCCCGGCGACGCCTGTCCACAAACGGCTTTTCGCGTCGATAACAGGCCGGTCCAGAACCATCTGGATGGGGGCCGTGGTGCCCGCCACAATGGCGGTATCGCCGTTTTCGATGGCGCCCATGCCCAGCAAGGCGCTTTGGGTATCCCCCGCGCCGGTGACCACGGCGACAGATTCCGACAGGCTCAGGGCTTCCGCGGCGGCGGCGTTCAGGCTGCCGATGCGCCGGCCCGCGTCGATGAGCTCCGGGAACATCCCCCGGCTCAGCCCAAGCTTCGCGATCATGGCGTCCGACCAGGCGCTGGCCGCCAGGTCATAGAGCATGGTCTCGCCCGCGTTGCTGCGCTCGGCAAAGATTTTGCCGGTGAAACGGTAGTTGAGATAATCCTGTAAGGTAAAGGCTGTTTTTATCCTCGAATAGAGCTCCGGCTGGGTTTCCTGGAGCCAAAGGAGCTTGCAGGCCGTGAGATTGGGCATGGGCCGGTGCCCGGAAAGCTGGTAGATCTCATCCGCGCAGCTGTCGTTGAGGCGCATCGTGGCGTCCACCGCCCGGGCGTCGCGGTTGGGGCTGGCGAAGAGCACCTCTCCATCCGCGTCCAGAGCCACCAGGGTGTGCCGCAGCACGGAGGTGGAAAGCGCGATAATATCCCCGGGGGCGTAACCGCCCTTGGCCATGCAGGCCTTCACGGTTTCCGCCAGAATGGAGAAGATGACCTGTGTATCCATCCCATAGCCGAAGTCGCCGATGGTGAACAGCGCCTTGGGGGTCATGCTTTTTTTCACAAATGTCGTCCTGCCGCCCTCGATATCCCGGATGACGGCCCTGACGGAACCTCCGCCCACGTCAATGCCCAGCAATGCCTTTGCCATATGTATTTCCTCCCTAAAATATGTTTATGTCATAACGAAGCTCTGAAATAATCAATCGGAATTCCCTGCAGCGGCAGGAACGGGAAGATCAGGCCCATGAGAAAGAAGTCGGCGATGGCGTTTTCATAGGCGGCGCCGCTGACAAAGCTGGTCATGGGGCCCGCGCTGCCGGTGCGCACAAACACGATGTCCTGCTCGGGCATGATGCAGATCAGCTGCCCGAAGGAGCCGCTGGCCATATAGGCGCTGTCGTAGCGGGAAAGCTTGGTGAAATTCCAGAAGGTGTAGCCGTAGGAGTCCGGGTCGCCCGGGGGCGGCTGGCTCGCCTCAATATACGCCGCCGGAATGAGCTGACCGCCGTCCCAGCAGCCATTGTTCAGGTAGAGAAGACCCAGGCGCATCATATCCCGGGCGCTCATCTGCAGGCCGAAGCCGCCGTAGTTGTTGCCGTCGTCCGCGCTGTCCCAGATAACAGAGCTCATGCCCAGGGGCTCAAAGAGCTTTCTTTTGGCGTATTCAAACAGGTTATCCTCCACCGCGCGGCTGATCAGGCAGGCGAGGGTTTGCAGGCCGGGGCCGCTGCTGTAGGCGAAGCGCTCTCCCGGCGCGGCCACCTGCGGCGTTTCAAAGGCCGCTACGCCGCTGTCCTCGGCCGTCCACCATTCCACGTGGGCGCCGTTGTCGCTGTCCCCCGGCAGGCCGGAGGTGGAGCGCAGCAGCTGCTCTATGGTGATTTCCCGCTTGCTTTCCTGCCCGGGCGCGATGGTTACGTCGTCTTCAAAGAACTCAATCGCCTTTTGCTGCACGCTTTCGATCTTTTCGTCGAGTATAGCCACGCCCACCAGGGCCGAAACCACCGATTTCGTCACGGAGTACATCTGGTGCGGCGTATCCATGTCCCAGCCCCCGGCGTGGCGCTCATAGACCAGCTCGCCCTGATGTATCACCAGCAGGCTGTCGGTGAACAGCTGGCCGTTTTTAATGCCCAGGAGCATAAAATACCCCTCGAGCCCCACAACGCTGAAAACGCAGGAGACACAGAGCAGAACTGAGATGATTTTGTTTGTCAAGATAGATTCTCCTCTCCTTTTTTCGCGAAAAGCAGTCACTTGAAAAGCATACCATATAACAGCACAAAAATCAAGCGCTCAGAGAGTATAAAATTACAAAATAATTGCGCCGCGGCTGAGATTGGAAAAGCCCCCTTCGCTTTCGACAGGAAGGCGAAGGGGGTGGCACGGGGTGGCGCGAACGCGCCGGGGATTTTGTTCGTGGTCTTAGCCGTTGCCCTTGGGCAGATACGGCAGCAGCGCGCCCGCCAGACCGCTGATGGTCATGGTTTGCAGCACGATTTTGCCGGGGCCGGTCAGCGTTGTCTGGAACCAGTTCTCGCCGCCGAAGAGCACGTTTTTTACGCCCTTGATGCTCTGTACGTCCATCGACACGCTTTCGTCCATCACGGCGATGTTGCCGGGATTCACGATCATCGTCTGGCCCGGCGCGAGGTCATATTCCACCGCGAAGCCGTCGATCTCCACAAAGGCGGTGCCCTGCCCGCTGAGCTTTTGCATCACAAAGCCCTCGCCGCCCAAAAGGCCCGCGCCCAGCTTCCGGTTGAAATGAATCGAAAGCTGTACGCCGGATTCGGAGGCCAGATAGCCGCTTTTCTGCACGATGACACTGCGCCCCGGCACGATCTGATAGGCGCGGATAGAGCCCGTGAAGCTGGAGCCGAAGGCGATGAGGCCCTGGCCGCCCTGGGCGGTGTAGGTGTTCTGGAAAATGGATTCCCCCGAAATGGCGCGGCCGAGCATCTTGCCCAGTCCGCCCTTGCCGCCGGCGCTGGTGCTCATCTGCATGTTGGCCGACATCCATGTCATGGAGCCCCGCTCCGTGACCATGCTCTCGCCCGCTTCTAAGGTGCATTCCACCACGGGCATGGGTTCGCCGATGATTTTGTATTGCATAAGTGATCCTCCTTTTTTATGGGTGAGGCTATTATACATGCGGCGGAGAGCGCTGTCAATGAAAAGTTTCCGATATCAAATAGCTTGATATCAAATAGCTATTGGAGACCCTGATTTGCCAAATTGATTACAGGCTTGTTTTGGCGGCGGGCGTAATCCACCGTGTATTTGGTGCCGCCACCGCCGCCGTCCCAATAGCAGATCAGCTCGGAGGAATGATACACCAGGGCGCGGTTGCGCTCAAAATAAATACCGGGGCGGTAACGGCTGGCTATCTTAACGCCGGTATCGAGCTGCCGGAAAACCTCCCGGGCCCGGCTGGTCCAGTTGGGCGTCCAGCATTTTTCGCGGCTGAAAAATTCCGCCGCGTATGGCGCGACGCCGATCAGCCGGACATTGGGATATTGTTTTTTCAGCAGGATAACCTGCTCCCCGCAGACGATGTCAAAGACCGCCATGCAGCCCTGCAGCATGATGACCTTACCCCGGTCAATGGCCGCGACAAGCTCCTGCCGCAGGGCGGCGGTCAGCGCCTGCATCTCCGGCGCGCCCGGGTCGCCATTGCCGGGCAGACGGTCCGGGCGGTGGCCGGAAAAGCAGAGGGTTTCGCAGCGGGCGCATTTTAACTGCAGCTCCATAGCATGCCTCTCTTTTGTTCGTTAAATTTTTTTCGTTTGCGGCGTCTCACGGCTTCCAAGCGCTATCATAGCATATTTTTAAGGCGGGCGTTACACCCAAAAGGGTGAAAAAACCGCCGGCGAAAAAAATCAGAACGCGCGCGGTCGTCCCTTTTTCTTTGACAGCAGGGGCTTTTCACCCTTTTGGGGGTTTTGCGTGTTTTTAAAATATGATATGATAAACCCGTAAAACGAAGCGTACAGGCCTGTTGGCGGAACGCGAGGGAAAGGACGGACAAACATGGAACAGCGCTATACGAACTCCACGGCGGGGAGGCTGCCGGTTTATGCCGACAGCAGCAAGCGGCAGCTTGTCGGCTCGCTGTATAAGGGCAGCACCTGCCAGTGCATCGGGGAACAGAAGGGCATGGTGATTATTCTTTATAAAATCAATATGCTGGGTGATTACAAGGTCGGCTTCGCTGAGGCCAGGGGAGTGAAGGCGCATTGCTGAAAGCGGCGGGCAGAATCTGTTGAACATATTCACTCTTTTGGGCTTGAATTAATTTGCCGGGCATTATATAATTAAAGTTAGCTTGTTGCTTGATTATGAGCCGAAAGGGATAGGGTATGAAAAATGCGCCTTGAACCAAACAGCAGGAAAGAACAGATTTTTGACATAGCAATCAGAATGTTCGCGCAGGACGGCTTTGAAAATGTAAGCATGCGCGATATCGCGGCGCAGGCGGGAATTACGGCGGCGTCGATTTATAACCACTTTTCAAGCAAAGAAGAAATTCTTGGCGCGATTTATCTGTATTTCGGAAAGCTCAGGGTAGATTTGAGAAAAGACACAAGACAGATAAAAGCGGCGGTTGAAACAGGCTCCGCCCTTGATGTGCTTACCATTTTTCTTGACCCGGCCATCACAAACCACGAAGAAAAAATAGCCCTCAGAATGGTTCTTATCTCCAAGATTATCATGATGAGGATTTTCAACGACCCAAAGGCCAATCAGTTTTTTCTGCACGAAATGTTTGAAACAGATATGCGATACATGAAAAAATGGCTTGGCTATGCCGTTGAGATCGGCAGGCTGGCGGAAGAGTTTGACATAGAGAACTTCTCCATCTTTTATTGGCGGCAGCTGATCATGATGGGCATCTGGGCCTTTGCCGACCCGAACTACGAGGTCCGCATCCTTGACGAGGAGGCTGTTCTCCTGAATTGGTTTGCGGGCATGCTTCCGCTGAAAAACCCCGCGCGGCCGATTTAAAAAACAAAGGTAAAAGCCCGGGAACCCTCGTCGGGGATTCCCGGCGTTGGTTTTTGTCAAAAAAAAGTGTATTTCACCCAAAAGGGTGATTGACACACGTTTGTTAGCGTGCTATTATTAATCATGGAAAAGATTCAACCAACTGAATGTTTCTTTCGCGGGCGGCGGAAGAGGAGAGATGTGGGGTGAGGTCGGCATGGAAATCAGCTTGAATCATCAGCCGGAGTACAGCGGCCTGCACTGCATTGCCCGTCCCCGGGTGGGCCAGGCCCTGGAGCAGGCGGCGGAGAACCCGCTGGTGTATGTCGTCGCGGGGGCCGGCTATGGAAAAACGCAGGCGGTGCGCGGCTTTATCCAGCAGCAGGAGGGCGCGCGCGTATACTGGGTTCAGCTGACGGAAAGCGACAACATGGCCAGCCGCTTCTGGGAAAACCTGACGCATGTCGTCGCCTCCGGCAATCCGGCGCTGTCGGCTCAAATGCATGGCTTTGGCTTCCCCGATACGGCGGCCCGCTTCAAGCGGTTCCGGGAGGCCGCCGCCCCGTTCAAAATCAACGATGGCCGCAAGGCCTTTCTTGTGCTGGATGATTTTCATGTCATCCACAACCGGCAGCTGCTGTTGTTTTTGGAGCAATACGTGCGTTTGAACCTGTCCAATACCTGCGCCATCCTCATCTCCCGCAGCGAACCGGAGATCAACATGGTGTCCCTGTTCGCCAAGGGAAAGGCCAGCATTGTCGATGAGGACATCCTGCGGTTTACCCAGGATGAGATTGCCGCCTTCCTTGTGCATTGCGGTATTTCTGTTACGCCCGGAAGCTTGTCGAAAATATATAAGGAAACCCATGGCTGGGCCCTGGCCGTGCGGCTGCTGTCCATGGCCCTCCGGCGTATGCCGGGGCAGCAGGGGCGCGCCATCGCCGCGATGAAGCAAAACGTCTTTAAGCTTATGGAAAGCGAGGCCTTTGCCGATTTTTCGGAGGAATCCCAGAAAAACCTGGTCAAGCTCGCTATGGTGTCCCACCTTCCCTATACGCCCTTTCGCGAGGATTCGGAGGCCGTCGCCTTTCTGAACGCCAACCCGCAGATGGTCCCCTTCGTGTGGTTTGACAGCATGATCGGGGATTACCGGGTGCATCCCTTGTTCGCGGAATTTTTGCAAAGCAAGCTGTACCTGCTGACAGAGGAGGAAAAAGAGGAGACCTACCGCTGGGCGGCGGGGTGGTGCGAGCAGAACGGCTACCACATAGACGCCATAGACTACTACGCGAAGCTGCGGGATTACTCGCGTATGATGGGTATTTTTTTGTCCTACGCCTCCAAGCTCCCACGGGATGCCGTTAAATATTACCTGCGTATTCTGGAGGGCCTCCTGCCGCTGTACGAGGCCCTTGTTTACCCGATTCAGCGCTATGAGGACTCCATGCTGATTACGCTGACCAAGGTCATGATTCCTTTTTTGCTCATGGAGCTGGGCAGATATGACGAATCCCGGGAAAAGCTCCTGCGCTCCGTCGAAAAATGGGAGGCCACGCTGGAGCGCATCGACGATGACCGGAACAAGTCTTTTCTGGTGACCAATCTGTTTTCCAATTACAACAATCTGGCCTACCTCAATATGCGTACCTGCGTGACCACGCACCAATATGAATTCCATGAGCATTTCAAAAAATCAATGCATTTTTTCAAGATGTCCCCTTATCCGCCGCAAATCGAAAGCGGGCCCTTCACCTGCGCGAACATCCACTCCTACGCCTGCCTGGTGGGCGTGACCGCCGGGCGGCCGATGTTCGACGAATTTGTCGCGGCCACGCGGGAGGCCGTGCGGTATATTCCTTTCATCATGAACGGGCTGTATGGCGGGTATGACGATCTGGCCGCCGCCGAGCTGAGCTTTTTCCGCAACCGGCCCGCGGAGGTCAAAAGCTTTGCGCAGCAGGCAATCGCCAAGGCCAGGGCCAACAAGCAATACGGCATTGAGATCATGGCGGCGCAATATTTGCTGCGGGTATCCCTTTTGGAGGGGGACTATCCTTTGGCCTCGGAAATGCTGCGGCAGCTGAAGATCCTGGAGGGCGTCTCCGATTTTTGGGACAGGCAGCCCCTCTATGATATTTATACCGCTGTTTTCTATGCGCAGATCGGGCTGGCGCATCTGGCGGCGCCCTGGCTGACCATAAACGCGAAGGATGAGCTTTGGGACTACCGCGGCCCCGCGAGGGAACAGCTGGTGCGCGCCAGATGCCTGATCGCCTCCCAAAGATATTACGTGGCCCTCACCGCGCTGGGCCAGCCTCTGCGCGGGGAGGAAACGGAAGAGAAGCTGCTGCTGGGCGAGCTGGTGCGCTGCCTGCTCCGGGCCATCGCCTTCATGAAAACCGGCAAGGCGGAGGACGCCGTCGCGGAATTTGAGCAGGCCTACCGGCTTTCGTTTTCCGGCGAGTTTGAAATGCCCTTCATCGAATTCGGGAAGCATATGCAGGAGCTGGCGGCGCTGGCCGCCAGGCAGGCGGATTGCGTCATCGACAAGGCGTGGCTGAAGCTCCTCAGCCAAAAGGCGGCGATTTATGTGAAGAAAGCCGATTTTGTCGCCAGGCTTTATAAAAAGGAACGACAGATTGTGGAGGTCGTCAAGCTGACGGAGCGGGAGCATGAGGTTCTGAATGATTTATACCACGGGCTTTCCCGGGCGGAGATTGCCGCCAACCGCTATCTGTCCATCAACACCGTGAAAAGCGTTTTGCAGACGCTGTACCTGAAGCTGGGCGCCGAAAACAACGTTGACGCCGTGCGGATCGCCCTTGAGATGAAGCTGCTTTAAAAAAGGGTTGCCCAGCCGGAGCTGGGAGATTGCTCCGGCGGGGCGTTTATGTATTGGGGTTGGAGGTAGCCGATGCTTTTTCGAGGCCCCCGCGGCCGCGGTGAAAAAGAAGAAAAAGCCGGGGCCGCAGACGCCTCTTTGTGTTTTTGACGGCCTGCGCTTGGCACGTCCGGGAGATAGGACAAGGCTCAGCCTATGGATTATTGTTGGCAGGCCGGCCAGCGCTGTCCTGTTCCATAAATACCTTGGAGCTTCATCCTCAGCCCGCTTTTTACGACCGTTTTTTTGTCTATGGCGCTTCTCATAGCACCCTCCCCAGCTGGCCGGCCTGTGCTTATATGATACCATGTTTTCCCGGGAAGTGTTACACCCGAAAGGGTGAAAAAAACAGATTTTTTTGAACCATGCAATTTATTCTTCTTTGGATTCCGCAATCCTGCCAATCAGGACCATGCGGGCGTTGTTGAATTCATAGGAGCAAGTGGAAAGCGTGACGAAGCGGTCGCCGGCGCTTGCCCCAATGTCGCGGTACTGCCTGGCGTTTCGCTTCACATACGCCAGAAAGCCCTCGTCCGGCGCCTCGGTATACAATATCGCGTCGTCTGACCGGGCCGAGAGGAACGCGAACAATTCCAGGGCATAGATTTTATCGGGCAGATAAATCACGGCGCCGCTGTTTGCCGCGAAAAAATCTTTGTCCTGAAACTTTTTCAGGCTGCCGAACATGCTCCCGTTTTTCATGTGATGGCCATAGATGATGGTGTTTTTCGACGAAAAATCCTTCGCGCAGCGGTAGTCCATAAAAAGGGTGCCTGCCAGAGCGTATGCCCCGTTAAAGTCCCGGTGCAGATAGAAATCATTGTCCGGCCCCCGCACGAAGGGATAGTCGATCCGCGTGCCGGGAACGGTGAGCCAGCCCACAGTGTCGCTGTTTCGCCCCTGCAGGCCAGGGAGGCCCTGGCTCGCGCCGGGCGCGGCTTCGTCCGGCGGCGCGGGCTTGAGCCGCAGTAATTGTTTATGCAAATCCGATTCGCTGCGGTAGGCTTTCGTTTCAACCCAAATTTTCGAGCCGCTGAACACAAGCGCCCCCATCAAAACCACGGCGGCGGCGGCGCGGATTTTCTGTTTCATTCGTGCCTCCTGTCGATCAAGCTGAGCCGCTCCTCCAGCATATCCAGAATTTCCTCCGCCTCGTCCTCGTCCAGCCCGCTGATTTCTTCCAGGTTCAGATACGGCCAGCCAAAGATTTGCTTCTTTTCTTTCTTCATGCGGCGGGAAAGCAGCAGCATGCCCGTTAAAACCAGCAGGCTGATCCCCGCGATGCAGATGATATCCCAGGGGATGCCGGGGTCATATTCCCGCGGCGTTATATCAATTACTTCATTGGGCACCCGTGTGCCGCGCACCACAAGGCGGTGGCTGTTCACGCCGTAGGGGGTGCAGGTGACCAGGGATACATAATCCTCCCCCTCCTCGGCCTTCAGGTTGTGCATGCCCTCCGGCTCAATCACCTCAATTTGATTGACCTGGTAAGTAAGCGTTTCGCCCAACACATAGAGCAGGAACTTGTCGCCCTCTTTCAGCTCAATCAAGCGGTTGAACATCGTGGCCCTGACATATGCCGTATGGGCCGTGATGATGGGGTGGTTGCCCGCCCCGCCAATGGGCAGCGCCGTCTGGACAACATGCCCCGCCCCTCTTTCCAGCACCTCGTCGGAGGCGCCGTGGCGGATGGGCAGATAGACGCCGATGCCGGGAATATGGATGTAGCCCATGACGCTGTCCCCGATATTCAGCACCTGCCTGTAATTCTCGGGAAGAACCGTTCCGCTCCCCGGGATAAACGGGTCCTCCACCGGCTCGCCCTTCAGGCTGTTGTTATATATGACGGCCTCCTCGCGCATTCGGTCCTGCTCCTCCTTCGGCAGAGAGCTCAGCGCGTTCTCATAGTTGACGGAGCCAAGCACGACATTTCTTTTGGCCACATAATTGCTCAGCGCGGGATACATCAAAATGCCCGTGCCGGCGGCAAAAACGGCAAGCATAAGGCCGCTGATCAACATGCTTTTCAGCCGCGCGGGGCTTAGCTTCCCGCGGGCCTGCCGTGCTTTGCGCTTTTTCTTTCTTGAAAACAAAACGATTATCGACGCGATAAAGAGCAGGGCGGCGACAACCCCCAGAATCCACCAGGGGAAGGGGAGCTTGATATCATCCGCGGGCAGCATTTCGGGGCTGTATTCGGTTCGTTCGCCCCTGACCAGCAGCCGGTGGGAATTCACGCCGTAGGGCGTACAGGTAATCAGGGTAATATAATCCTTGCCCTCGGCTTTTTTCAGCTTCGATATGTCCCCGGGCTCGACCACGTCGATCTGGTCCACTTGATAAGCCATAGTGTGATCCAGAATCTCGATGAAAAACAGGTCGCCCTCTTTCATTTTAGCCAGATCGTTGAACATTTTTGCCGTGCGCAGCCCTCTGTGGCCGGTCAGCACGCAGTGCGTTCCCGCGCCGCCGATGGGCAGCGCGGTTGCCTTGATATGTCCCACCCCTTTTTCCAGCACCTCGTCGGAGGTCCCGTGGTAGATGGGGAGCAGCGCGCTGATGCCAGGGATGCGGATATAGCCCATCATGCCGCCGCCAAGCTCCAGGGTATCGAAATATTCGTCGAAGGGATTGATGTTTTCCGTGGAGGAAAAGGGGTCCTTCACGAGGCTTTCCGCCGTGCGCGCGTTGTAATCCCGGGCCTTTTCCAATATAGCGGCCTTTTCTTCCTCCGTCATATGGGACACCGTGTTCGTATAGGACTGCACCGCCACGACCTGGTTGCGCTCCGCCAGCCAGAAGCTGATTTTCGGGTAAAAAAGAATAGAGGCGCCCACGAAGAAGATAAGCACAAACACAATCGCGCCGCCGGCCTTGCTTGTTTTCTTCATCGTGAGCGCCTCCTGTCCAGCCGCCTCAGCTTAGGGCTTGATGCCGGCAGCTTGTTTTTTTCTTCTTGGCCAAAACAGCCAAATAAGCCCTGCCAGGGCCCCGGTCGCCAGCAGCGCATAACCGATTATTTTGATATCGTCCCCGGTGATCGGGCCCGGCCGGCCCCCTTCACCCGGCTTGCCCTGCCCCCCCTGCGGCTGATTGATAATCTCCATACTGGCAAGCCGTTTTTCGGGATTGTTCTCAATGACGGCTTTTATGGGAGCCTTCAGCAGCTCATACCCCGCGGGCGCCCTGGTTTCGACCAGCCAGAAATCTCCCGCGCCCAGAACGTCGATTACGGCCTTGCCCTGGGCGTCTGTCGTCACCTCGATGTCTTTTCCGTCTCTTTGCAGGTAGTTCCCCGCTTTGGCCGAAGCCTCGTCCGCCGCGGCCTTGAAGACGGCGCCCGGGAGCTTTTCCCGGCCGGCGCCGGCGCTGAGCTTCACGATCGTGACGCTGCCCAGCCAGGCCTTGGGGACATTTACGCCTTCGGTTCCCTTGCCCGGGTCGAACACCTGCCGTTCGCATGGATCGCCGGCCGTGTTCGTAAATTTGATTCCGGCGTTGTTCCATACGGCGTTTGCCGAGGTCCCCAGGGCGCTATTGTTCACTGAAGTAAGCAGCTTTACAGATATAAATATCACATGGTGATCGGTTAATTTTTTTACCGCCGCGTCCGTGAACGCCCATGTGACGGTATGCCTTCCCGCGTCATAGCTTTCCGTGTAGTCGATATTGTGGATAAAGGAGGCTTCTTTTACGGGCTGTTCGTCTGTGTCCAGAAACGCGAGGCTCGCGGAGCCCGCCACATAATCCAGCCGGGCATCCATCTGGTCAAAGAGATGCAGGTCCTTCTGGATTCCGTGCCCCAGGGGGAAAGCGATGGCCCAGGGGATCTCTTCGCCCAGGCCGTACACGAGCCTTTCCGCGTCCAGCTGTTTCGCGATGATCTCATCCTTTCCCATGTTTTTTGGGTAGACGTGTACGTCATAGTTGTCTTCCATGGGAATTTGTATCAGGAATTTTTCGCTTTGCGCGATGCAGCACTCCGGCAGAAGCTCGGTAACCAGGTAAAGCCCTTCGGCGAGCCTTGGAAAAACAAGCTCCCCGTTCGTGTCGGTGGCTTTTTCAATGGCCTCGAAGGCGCTGTCCCTCGGGGAATCCGGGCCGGGCGTTTCTCCTTGCTCCGCCCGCAGCTTTTCCAGCCTGAAATAGATGCCGGCGAGCTTTTCCGCGTCCGCGGGGATGTTGGCGCTGTCGGATTGGCTGCCGGTGCCCTCCTTCAGGTTGTCGTAGCTGTCAACCCGGAATTTGTGAATGGTTATACTGCCCTCCGGGGAGGGCGGGGAGGCCGCCGCCGGGCAGCCTCCCCCGATGATTGCCGCCAGCAGGACAGCCAGGACAAGCGTCGATACGCGCTGTTTTCCTTTCGGCTTTTTCATGGGTCGGTTCATTCTATCCCTCCTGGCATATGCTGTCGCTTAGGTGTTATCTTTTTTCTTTCTGCGGATAAACCAAATTACCGCGCCCAGCATGATGAGGCCGCCAACAACGGAAAGGATGATTGTGCCGGTGCTGCCGGTCAGCGGCAGGGCGAAGGTGGGCTCGTCGGGGTCGGTTTCGTCATTCCTGTAGTTGATGACGGTTGTGCTCGTGGTGACGACCGCGTTTTGCTTCCACTCGCCGTTCACCAAAAGATCCTTGTTGGCGGGGTCGTTCTTCGCCGGCAGGGTCAGCGCGATGGTGCCGACCTTGATCTGGTAGCCCCCCACCGTGCTTAACTCTTGCAGGTAATAGGTGGTTCCTGTGTCGTCGTAGTCCACGCCGTTGAAGACCAGAATGCCGTCCGCTGTTGTGGTCAGCTCAATGATGCCGCCGCTGATGTTTTTCACATAATGGTCTTTGTTGTCGGGGTCGGGGTTGGGCACAAGGGCCAGGCGGAACCGCGCGCCGGCAAAATTGGCAAGGTCGCTGTTCTTTTTATTGATGATGATTTGGGTGGTGGGGACATAGGTCTCCGCCTTCGGGATTTCCGGGATTTCCGGATCTTTCGGGTCGACGGTCTCGGCGTCCGGGCCGGCGATCAGGGATTTTGCCACGTTCTTTACCACCGCGGGCATAGTTGAGGTATAGCCCTGCGCGCCCAGATATTGCAGCGTGATCTGCACGACATAGCTGGCCGCTCCCGCCGCGATGGCCTTGTCGATGCCGGGCGCCTCCAGCTCCACGATCAAGCTGCCATTGCCCGGGGCAACCAGATTGCTGTCGTTGACCGTATAGTCGGTACCCAAATCCAGCGGGGCGCCAACCGTATTGCCGGCGGCGTTGAGCAGGGTGACGGAGTCCACGGAGACATACTTGAAGTATTCCTGAATTTCGTCTATCACAAAGGCCTGGCCGTATTTCGAGCCGTCCTTCATGTCGTTGACGTTGGCCACAGGGTTCACGGTGTCCGTGTTGCGGAAGTCCGCGATGATATTGAAGGTGATGTCGTCGCCCGCGCTCAAAATCACCGGCTTTTCAGCGAGCTCCTTCCTGACAGGGGGGGTGCTGGAAACGTTCTTGGGGTACACATGAATATCGCGGTTGTGGGCTTCCCCGTCGCCCTGGGTCAGGGGGATGCGGATGATGCTCTTTTCGCAGGCGGTATAGCCATCCGGCGTAAGGGTTTCCACCAGCAGGTAGTAGGCGTCCTCCAAATCAGCAAAAACGGTGACGCCATTGTTGTTCGTCAGCTGCTGCCCGCCTCCCACGGCTGTGGGCGCGGCCTCGACGAAGGGAACGGAGGGCTCGCCCGCGCCGTCGAGCCGGAAGGTCACTATGTTGCTGTCGATATCGATGGAGTAATCCACATATTTGTTGCCGTTGGCGATCGCCTCGTCCAAATCGGCGGTAGCCAGCTTATACAGCGTGAAGCCCGCGCCCTGCAGCGGCTTGCCCAGGGAATCCAGCAATGTCGAATCCGTGATCTCGTCGCCTGTGTAAGTGTTGTCGGTTACGATGCCCGCCGTGGGCCTGGCGTACTTGTGGACGGTGATTTTGCCTTCCCCCTCTGCGGAGGCCGTTATGCCGGTCGCGATCACCAGCCCGGCCAGAAGGGCCAGCGCCGCCGTCAGTGAGATTGCTTTTTTCCAGAAATTTGTGATTTTCATTCTGTTGTTCCTTTCATGCTTGTTGGTTTTTTGTTCCTGCTTGATGGGCTGCTTTTGCCCGGGGAGAGCCGTGTCACCTCTGGCATCACCTCCTTTTCTTTCGGACATATACTGCCGCCAGGCTCAGTGCCATTAAAACGCATCCGCCTATGATATAGGGGATGGTTCCGCCGGAACCGCTCAAGGGCAGGGCGATAGGTCTTACGTTCACGATTTTATAAGCCAGGGCGCCGCCGGGAAGGATTTCCCGGATAACCGCGTTGGGCATAGCGCCCTTGCTTCTGGACGCGAAATGCAGCTTGTAACCGCCTTGCGGGGTATCCGGCTTTAAGCCGCTGATTTCCATCAGCCATTGTCCCACGGGGCGCTCAAAACCGTCGGGCGCCTTGATCTCCACCAGCATGTAGTAGCCGTCCTCCAGCTCGCCCAGGGAAAAGCTTCCGTCGGAGCCGGAGGTGAAGACCTGGTCCGCGCCCGCTTCCTCCAGAACCGCCCAGCAGGGGCCGGGCTGCTCCAAATTCACCGATTCCGTGGGATCGGTCAGATGGTTGTGGCTGCCGCCCACGCACAGGAGCTCATACAGCTTGAACTGCGCGCCGGCCAGCCCCGCCCCCGTGTTTTCGGCGTTTACCTTGATCAGGTCAACGGGAATCGATATCGTTTCCTCATAGATGAAATAGATCGTTTCGGCCTTGCTGATTGTTCTGGAGGGTGTTCCGGTTGAGATATCGCTGCCGCTGCCATTTGGCGCGTGGTCCCATTTGTAGCCTAAGGTTTTATAGCCCTCAAGCGCGGTGACGGGCTTGCTGTAGCTTGTGCCGGAGGGAACCGCTATGATGTTGTCGCCAATACCCGGCAGGCTGACGCCGTCTTTCAAAACATGCTTTTCTGTCACCGTGTGGACGGTGCCGCTGCCGGTCGCGAACTTTACGGTCATCGCGTTTGCCTTTGGCGTCGGAAACTGGCCGCGGAATCCGGGCAGCTCCTTCGCCGCGGGTATGATGGGGTCGTTATCGTAAAAGTGGACAAGCTGTTTTGTGGCGCCGGCGGGAGTTTGCAGGAAGACGTTGTCCTCACGGTAAGAATCGGTCCCGGTCGTATAGGACAGCGCCACGTATTGCGTCGAGCTGCCGGTGGGAAGGGTGAAGACCCTAAGGGGGCTGCTCCAGCCGCCGTGCGCGTAGACAATGACCGTATCGCCGTGGCTGATCCTGTCGCTTGGCGTGTTTAAGAGAGTGGTGTTGACAAAATAGCCGCCGCCCTGGTTGAGGCCCTTGCCGATGATGCCCGAGAGCGTGTTATACTGGCCGTTGCTGAACGCCACGATATCAGCCGCGGGGCTAATCTCATATTCCGGGGGGTTGGTGTTGGGGGGATTGGTGTTGCCCGCGCCTGAGCCGACGCCCGCGCCGCCGATGCTGTAGGCGACGATTGTGCCGCCGGTGACGGTGATTTTCCCCGGGTTGGCGGCGGAGCCGCCGATGTTGCCGCTGCCGATGCCCGCGCCGGTTGCGGATCTCGCCGTAATTGTGCCGCCGGTGATGGTCAGCTCGCCGATTCCGTTGCCGGTGCCCCCGCCGCCGCCGCCGATCCCCGCGCCTTGCCCGCCCTCATAAAGACTGCCGGGGTTTGCGGTCACCGTGCCGCCGGAGATGGTAACAATGCCTTTTTGGCTGTAGCCGCCGCCGATCGCGGCGCCGCCATTGGCGCCCGCGGTTACGGTTCCGTTGGTGATAACAACCGTTCCGCTGGCGCCGTAGCCGCCGCCGATCCCCGCGCCGCCATTGAGGCTGCTGTTCATGGCGGTCACCCTGCCGCCGTTGATGATTACGTTGCCCGTCTGGCCCTGGCCGCCGCCGATGGACGCCGCGCCGCTGCCGGTGCCGCTTCCCTTTTGGGTCGCTTCAAGGGTTCCGCCGTTGATGGTGATCTGGCCGCTGCTTAAGCCTTGAGCGCTGTTGCCGCTGCCGCCGACGACCGCGTGCGAGGTGGATGTGTGGGTGAACGACAGCGAGCCCTGTTCGCTGCCCGGCAGATCCTCGCTGTCGATGACCAGGCTTGAGTTCGCCGGCACCGTGAGATAACCATTGGTGACCGCGGTGGAGCCGCTGAGCAGCAGCTTCATATTCAAGGCCGCGCCGGACGATACATTGCCCTGGAAAACAGCGAATGTGCTGATGCCGCGAAAGCGCAGGTCCACCGCGCTGGCCGCGCCCGTGCTCTGCTGGTTAAAAACGCAGCGGTTGATGTTTGAGCCGTCAAATATCAGGCTGGTGCCGGCGCCGCTGTTGTTGATAGTGAAAAAGCTGTTGGTGCCGGTTTTGTCGGTGTCCTGGTGGCTGACCCCCTGAAACTGGATGGTGGTGCCGACAGCGCCGCTGTTAATGGTAACCGTGCTGTCCCGCAGATTGACGACGTTTTCCAATATTACAGTGTTATTCGTGCCGCCGACGGTAATGTCGCTGACAAAAGCGTAATAAGGGGGAGCGCCGTATAAGCTATACATCAGCATGTTTGCGCCGTCATAGGTTACGGTGATATCGCTGACATCGGAATTGATGGTAATATGCCTGTTAAGTATGCTTCCGATGACGCTCTTAATAATAACGTATTCATTGCCGCTGGCGGCGCTGTTGAAGGTAACCTTGCCCGTGCCGCTGTTGGGGTGCGTGCCCGAGGTCACCGAATAGCTCCAGCCGGGGCCGTTGGAATTATTGACTACCGTGGAAAGATCAATCGTATGAACCGCCGGCGGGGATGCCTGGGGCGGCTGCGGCTGCGGCTGTGTGTTGGCGCTTGTGCCGTCGTCCGGCCCTACCTCAATGACAGCGGCAGGCATCGCGCCGGAATAATGGTAGCCCGCGATTCGTGCCTTAAGGGTATACACGCCCGGCGTATCGCCATCGTACGCGCCGTTCCAGGTTACCGGAATATCCCGTATCACGCCGGTGACGCTTCCGTTTTCGTCGCAGGCATAGAAGCCCTCGTTTTCGCCGTCATAGGTTCCATAGACCCGAAAGGCTCCGTCTTCTTCTCCGCGGTCAAGCAGATAGAGCACGAGCTGTCCGGATTCCCGCAGCAGAGCCTCGTCCTCCGGCGCGGCATAACCGTGGCGGTCGTTTTCCCCGGGCGGCGGCTCGGTCTGCCGAAAGCCTTTTTCCGCGATATCTTCCTCCTCGGAAATTTCATTTTCAACAGCTTGATTTTCAATAGTCTCGTCTTCAATAGCTTCATTTTCAAAACTCTCGTCTTCAATAGTCTGATCTTCAATAGCTTCATTTTCAATAGTCTCATCTTCTAAAGTCTCATCTTCAAAAGTCTCGTCTTCAAAAGTCTCGTCTTCTATAATTTCGTCTTCAATTATTTTTTCTTCAGTCGTTTTATTCTCAGTGCTTTTTTCTTCAGCGGGCTTTGGCGTGATTTTGCATACCGCGCGCAGCTCCGCCGGCAGCTGCAGCTCTTCCCGCGCCGTTCCGGCCTCCACCGCATAGATAAGCTCCGGCTGCTCAAAGCTTAGGATCGTGGGTTGGCTTGGATTTGCCCGGGTGCTGTTGATGATGCTGAACAAAATCGTCAAACACACCATGGCGATGACAAGCGTACTGGCGATTTCTTTGAGGGGGACCCTTCTCTTGCCTTTCAAGTCTTCGCACCTCCATGAGCTTTCTGGGATTTAGCATATCATATTTCGCAAGCGTAAAGAACGCCCAAAAGGGTGAAAATTGTATGCGCACAGGGGGCTTCTCAACCTTAAGTGCGTTTATTATATACATTATACAACAAATAAAAACAACAATCAATATATTTATTAAATATAAACAATAAGAAGCGCCTCGCGTTTTTAAAAATGGAATAATATGGAAGAAATAGAAGTAAATATTACCAGAAATTACCTACACATACATTAAGCTGCATTTTTTTGCTAAAATCGCAAAAAATCACCCAAAAGGGTGTTGACAAATGATCTGCCGGGGGTTAGTCTATTTCAGTAAAACCAAAATGCCCGCCACACTACAAGCCGAAATTCAACCTTTACAGAACAGGACGGAGGACGCTATGCGATGCAGAAAAGAGCTGGCAGGCAGTCATGAGCTGGAAGCGCTGCGGAGCAAGCGGGGCTTCCTGTGCGATATGGATGGCGTTATCTATCATGGAAACCGTTTGCTTGCGGGGGTTCCGGCCTTTGTCCGCTGGCTGGAGGAAAACGGAAAGCGGTATTTGTTTCTGACCAACGGCAGCGGCCGCACGCCGCTTGCGCTCCAGCAAAAGCTTTCCCGCATGGGGCTTGAGGTGGACGCGTCGAAATTCTACACCAGCGCGCTGGCGACGGCGCGGTTTCTCCAGAGTCAATCGCCGGGCTGCTCGGCGTATATCATCGGCGAGTCGGGCTTGTTCAACGCTCTGCGCGAGGCGGGCATCGCCATGAACGACAGTGACCCGGATTACGTTGTCGTCGGCGAAACCCACAACTACAGCTATGATATGATCGCGCGGGCGGTGCATCATGTCCGCGGCGGCGCGAAGCTCATCGGCACCAATTCCGATCTGACCGATCCCGGCGAGCACGGCATCGTTCCCGCCTGCCGCGCCCTGATCGCTCCCATTGAGCTGGCAAGCGAGCGAAAGGCGTATTTTATCGGGAAGCCGAATGCCCTGATGATGCGCACGGGGCTGAGGATGCTCGGCGTGCACACCTCCGAGGCGGTCATCATCGGGGACCGGATGGATACCGACATTGTGGGCGGCATCGAAACAGGCATGGATACCGTGCTGGCGCTTTCCGGCGTGACCGACGAGAAGCACATGCGCTCTTTTCCCTATTGCCCGCAGTATATCCTGAACGGCGTTGGGGATATCGCTGGAGATAACGTCTGAATAAAAAATCTGAGAATAAAAAAACTTTAAATCCGAGAATAAAAAACTTTAAAATGAGAATAAAAAAAACTTTAAAATAGAAAGGAGACCAACTATGAAATACGAATGCGGTGTGTGCGGGTACCTCTATGATGAGACCCTGGGCGACCCTGATTTCGGCATAGCCCCGGGCACCAAATGGGATGAGCTGCCCGACGATTTCCTGTGTCCGTTCTGCGGCGTGGGCAAGGATGAGTTTTCACCGGCGTAAGAAGCGAGTCTAAAAAAAGCATTTTAACAGGAGGAAACATAGGCCATGAAGAAATTTACCTGTCTTATCTGCGGCTACACCCATGAAGGGGACGGCGCGCCTGAGAAATGCCCTCAATGCGGCGCCCCCGCTGAAAAATTCAAGGAACAAAGCGGCGATACGCTGTGGGCCGCCGAGCATACAATCGGTATCGCGCAGGGCGCGCCCCAGGATATCATTGACGGGCTGCGCATGAACTTTACCGGCGAATGCACCGAGGTCGGTATGTATCTGGCGATGTCGCGCGCCGCGCACCGCGAGGGCTACCCCGAGGTTGGCTTGTATTGGGCACAGGCCGCCTGGGAGGAAGCGGAGCACGCCGCCAGGTTTGCCGAATTGCTGGGCGAGGTGGTTACGGACAGCACGAAGGAGAATCTCGCGATGCGGGTCGAAGCGGAAAACGGAGCCTGCGCCGGAAAGTATGAGCTGGCCAAACGGGCCAAGGAATTGAACCTGGACGCGATTCACGACACGGTTCATGAAATGGCCCGCGACGAGGCACGGCACGGCAAGGCCTTCAAAGGCCTGCTGGACCGGTATTTTAAATAAGCTTTTACGATTTAAGTTTTATAAATTTAGGCTTTTGTAATTGAATTTTTTATAATTTAAATCAGACAGAAAAAAGGAAAAAACGCTATGTTAAGCCAAAACCTGACCCGGGCGCTCAGCGACCAAATCAACGCGGAGGATTATTCGGC
>Ga0099364_10004531_pt1 | contig 21038 bp, 13 predicted proteins | sample TergutTh196P3_FD_73070 | JGI IMG/M metagenome (GOLD analysis project Ga0099364, IMG submission 73070) | Microcerotermes parvus P3 segment gut microbial communities from Pointe-Noire, Republic of the Congo - Th196 P3 | ecosystem: Host-associated > Arthropoda: Insects > Digestive system > Gut ... | reverse complement strand
AATATCGGAAGTCCTGTATTTGAAAACGTAAAAATGAAATTGGGCAACGGCAAAACATTTGAAATTGTAGCCGAAAACTATGCTCCGAACAACAAATACATTCAATCTGCCACACTCAACGGCAAGGAATGGAATAAGCCTTGGTTCAATCATGCAGACATTGCAAACGGCGGAAAACTTGTATTGAAAATGGGCGACAAAGCAAGCCGTTGGGGCAGCGACCTTGCCAATGTGCCGCCTTCGGGAAAAGAATAATAATTTTAGGGAACGTCGTCAATTGGGAAATTGACGGCGTTTTTTTTATCATTTTTTTTGTTAACTTTGCTAAAATTTTTAATCTAAATAATTAATATCTATGAGAAAAACGTTTTTTTACTCACTACTTGCTTTATCGGTAAGTTTCTTTTCCTGCACAGAAAAAGCACAAAAAGACGATAAAGGACAAAGAGATTTCACGCAGTATGTCGATGTTTTCATTGGCACCGGCGGACACGGACACACTTATCCGGGCGCGACGGTTCCTAACGGAATGGTGCAGTTGAGTCCCGATACGCGCACTGTTGGCTGGGACGCTTGCGCGGGTTATCATTACACTGATTCTATGATAATTGGCTTCAGCCACACACATTTGAGCGGTACGGGAATTCCCGATTTGGGCGATTTTTTGTTTTTACCTTACACGGGAGAACTTAAAAAAGTGGCACAATACAAGCATAACGTTGGCGTTTTAGATGAAAACGGAAATCAGATAATATTACCGGACACGCCTCGTTACGGTTCTTCGTTTTCGCACGATGATGAAGTTGCCTCACCGGGTTATTACAGTGTTATTTTGAAAGATTACGGTGTGAAAGCCGAATTAACGACAAGCACTCGCGCCGGATTTCATCGTTATACTTTTCCATCTTCGGAAAATCCAAAATTATTTATTGATTTAACGCGTACAATGGATAACCGCAGATTATTGGATTCGGACATCAAGGTAATCAGCGATACGGAAATTCAAGGTTTTAAACAAGTACAAGGCTGGGCGCCAAACCGTTTCGTTTATTTCTATGCGCAATTTTCGCAATCGTTTGCAGTAAATTCGATTGTGGATAAAAACCAAGCATTTTTGACGTTTGAACCTGCGGAACAAGTATTAATCAAAGTTGGTATTTCGTTTGTGGACGAAGATGGTGCGAAAAATAATTTGACCACGGAAATTGCTGATTGGAATTTCGACGGCGTTCGCGAAAACGCGCGCAAAGCGTGGAACAATGAGCTTTCGAAAATTGAAGTTACAACGACAATGGACTCAATGCGCACCATTTTTTATACCGCGCTTTATCACACAAGATTACAACCAATTATTGCATCTGACGTTGACGGACGATTCCGTACGATGGATAACCGCATTGAGCAAGATACAGAATACACCAATTATGCGATTTTCTCGCTTTGGGATACTTTCCGCTCGTTGCATCCGCTGAATACGATTATTTCGCCGAGCAAAAATCAGGCAATGATTCGCTCGCTGATTCGCAAATCCGACGAAGGCGGTTTACTACCCATGTGGGAACTGCATTCGAACTACACAGGCTGTATGCTCGGCTATCACGCTGTTTCGGCTATTGCCGACTCATATTTCAAAGACCAACGCGATTTTGATATTGAAAAAGCATACGAAGCAAGTAAAAAATCGTCTTCGTACGATGTGGTAAATATTTCGCCTACCATTCCAAAGCACGTGTTGCAAGGCGACGGAAATTTGATGCCGACAAGCAAAAGATATAAAAACGAAATCGGTTTTATTCCAGCTGATAACAAAGAAGGCGAAGGTGAATCGGTGGCAAAAGGGTTGGAATATGCGTATAACGATTGGTTGATTGCACAGCTTGCCAAAGATTTGGGTAGAGAAGCAGATTATGAGCGTTTTATGGAATTAAGCAAAGCCTACAAACATTACTACGATCCTTCTGTTGGTTTTATGCGTGGGAAAAATCAAGACGGTACTTGGGTTGAGCCATTCGATCCCGCAGCTTATAAACACAGCGACACCGACAAGAAAATTTATTGCGAAGGAAATGCTTGGCAATGGGCGTGGTTTGTTCCACACGATGCTGACGGTTTGGTAGAATTAATGGGCGGTAGAGATGCATTTATTGCAAAATTAGATGCGTTATTTTCTACTCCTTATATAGCTGCCAAAGGTGAAGAAAACTTGGATATTACCGGTTTGATAGGTCAATATGCGCACGGAAACGAACCGAGCCATTTGACTATTTATTTGTATAATTTAGTTGGAAAACCGCATAAAGCGCAATCATTAATTGACGAAGTGCTTCAAAAACTTTATACCGCACAGCCCGATGGTTTGTCCGGAAACGAAGACTGCGGTCAAATGTCGGCGTGGTTTGTACTCAATGCGATGGGATTCCATCCGTATTGCCCGGGCATTCCTGAATATGCCATTGGTCGCCCATTGTTTGAAGAAGTAAAAATCAACTTGGAAAACGGCAACACATTTACCATTCGTGCCAAAAATAACTCACTCAAAAACAAATACATTCAATCGGCAACGCTGAATGGCAAAAAATTGGATAGGTTGTTTTTCTCACATCAAGAGTTGATGAATGGAGGAGTTTTGGAGATGGTTATGACGGATAAATATTAAAAACGCAAATGACGCAAAAAACGTAAATTCCCGCAAAAATAAACTTGCGAGAATTTGCGTTTTTTGTGTCATTATTGCATTCAGTTAGGAATGTAAGTGGCTATTGTGCAACTGCAATTTAAGGCTGAAAGCCTTGTAATCAATAGCGTGGGGCATCGCCCTATGGAAATAGCGAATGTAACGGTCAGGCTGAAAGCCTGAAATCTAAACAATTACGCCCCGTCAGGGCTGCACAAACTATTCGTTTCCAATTCATAGGGCGATGCCCCACGCTATTGATTCACCCCTTTCAGGGGTTGCGCAACAGACACAAGGATTCGCGCGGGAGCGGTAATAATTCCGAAAATTTATATGGCAAATAAAACAAAAAAATGCCTGCTTTCCAGCAGGCATTTTTTTGTTTTATTCTTTAATCAATCCTCTTGTTTGCTCTACCATTTGAATAGTGCCGTCTTCGTTGAAAAACAACTTATCAAAAGCAACAGAGCGGAACCAATCGTTAAATTCGCCATTATACAACGAAAGGTCGCTGTTGTGATAGAACGCATACCATTGTCCTTTGAATTCTACTACCGAACCATGGTTGGTGTGGCTGTTGGTTACATCCATATAAATACCTTTATATTCCCACGGACCAAGCGGACTTGAACTCATAGCATAACGCATACGGTTTCTCGGCAGTCTGCCTTCCGGTGTTTCCAATTCGTAATTGTCAGAATAAGTGAGATAATAAATGCCGTTGCGTTTGAACACCCAAATTGCTTCGTGGAAATCTTCTAAACCTTCCATTGCTTGCAATTCGCCATCTACTTCAATCATATTATCTTTTAGTTTTCCACCGTAGTATCTACCGACTCCGTCAACGCCTCCGCCGATGTAAAAGTAAACAGTGCCATCGTCGTCAAGAAATACATTCGGATCAATTAGCGCAGGTGCAGAGCCTTGCGTGCCGTCTTGTTTTGTCCACGAAACTTCTGTTCCTTTCACCGGTTCGGGCAATACTTTGAAGTCCGATGCCGGTTTGTCGCTCACAGCAACGCCGATACGCCAAGTGTCGTTCCAAGTTGGTCCGTAAGGATGCGGAAAATAGAAATAATATTTACCATCTTTATAAATGCAATCAGGTGCCCACATAAAAGTTGCTTCGCGGTCGCCCATCATAATAGGCACGCCCCAAGGCACATCGCGCGCAGCTACAATCATTCCGTGGTCAACCCAGTTAACCATATCGTCGGTCGAGAAAACGTGATATTCGTCCATCATATCACAACCGAAAGCAGGTTTTTTGTCTTGCGAAGGATAAACATATAAACGACCGTCAGCCCACACGCGTGCCGATGGGTCAGCAGTGTACATATGTCTTATCAATGGATTTCCTTCATAAACCCAAGTGAATTCTCCTTTTGGATGTTCGCAAGTAGTAGGAGTACTACTGCCACCACAACTCACAAATGCTAATGCCATTCCGAGCATTGCAATCATAATAAATTTTCTTGTCATACTTTTTTGTTTTTTTAGTTAAATATTTAATGAAATTGGTTTTTTATGCGAATCACGAATTACAAGTGCCGTTAGGCACAAAATATTGGTAGCAAATTTATTCATACCGCCATTTGCGTGCCATTAGGTACGCGACTTTTGAATAATATCATATGCCTGACGGCACATAAACAGAGGATTTTACCACTATTTGCTACCAATATTCTGTTCCTAATGGAACTAAATTTAATACACCACAACCTTTACCGTTTTTCCCGATAATTGTAAAAAATAAACTCCTGCGTTTTTCGGTGCAGTAATTGTTGTTTCGGTTGTTGCTATCTTTTTAGAAAAAATAACTTTTCCCGAAATATCAATCAGTTGCAGATTACCGATTTCGTCATTGCTTACAATAGTCAAACTTTCATTTTGATTCACCGGATTTGGAAAAATTTGCAAACCGGCTTTTTCTGCTGAAATATCGTTCACTCCAACAGGGTTATAATTAAACGGATCACCATCAACAAAACAATTGTCAAGAATACCGTTGTTTTTAAGCAAAACGCTACTTTCGGAAGGCGCGGGAGTTGGCAATTCGCTCGCCACAAAACTACGAATGGCACGAACATTTTTTGCAACGTATTTCAACGTAGGAACACTCTTGCCATTTTCAAAATAGAACGCCCAAGCCGGAAGTTCACCCGCATGGTTACTGGTCCAATAACCGTTGGCAAGGCGTGAGTTGGCGGCAATCAAGATACTGTTAATTTCGCTTTTTGCAGCATAAATTTCCAGCCATTCGCCTACCGACGGTAAATGCCAATTTCCCGAAAGAGATTCACACCAAATAGCGGCGTTTTGAGCTATTATACAATCTGCATCCGACGGACATTGAGATAATGATTTAGTAATGATTAACTGCGTATTTTCCTCGCCGTTCATGTCGTTGGCAGGCGTGCCGAGATAAGGCAATTCCGTAAACTCAACTTGGTAACCGCCCCAAGGTTTTTTAGCTTCTGTAAAACTGAGCATTTTGCCGTTATCACCGTCAAGTTGATACACTATGCCGATAATGTCCGTGCCATTTTCAGCATAAACCAACGAACCGACAGCGACATCAAGACTCACCGAAGTGCCGTTGCGAATGACAAAACCGTCCCAAAATGTGCGTGTGGTGAAATCGATTATTTGCGTAAGCGTGCGCTGCGTATCGCCACCATCAAGAATTGACATTTGGCTTTCGTTGAGAGCTCTGGCAGGTAAAATTCTGTCGCGCGGTATCGACGTATTAGCAGTGTAACCGCCCATCACAGTAATGCCCTCACGCATCACAAAGCCACCTGAATAAACGCCCACCGCGACAAAAATTGTGTCGCCTACCGAGGCGTTGTTAATTGTATTTTGCAAACTTTTCTTTGCCAACGTCCAACTACTTCCGCTATAAGTATCTACTCCTGTTGGTTTTACGTGGTAGTTTGTTGCCGAAGCAGTTATCGCTATTAAAAGCGTTATGAATGTGAATTGTAATTTTTTCATAGCATTGCCCTCCTTATTTTACAAATACATAAGTTTCTCCCACTTCTGTATCAAAAGAAATAGTGTTATTATCTATAACATTTGTCGAGAAAGTAGTACTATAACTTGCAATATTCGGATATTTCACAATGCAAGTATTGCCTGAATTTGACGTAATTTCTACCACATCTAACTCTCCGCTATCCCATTCTGCACTGATTTCAAAATTTCCACGTGCTTTTATTCCTTGAAACGCGCCTGTATTCCATGCTTCGGGTAATGCTGGCAAGAGCTCAATGTATCCGCCTTGGCTTTGCACAAGCATTTCGGTTACACCTGCTGTTCCACCAAAGTTTCCATCAATTTGGAAAGGCGGGTGGGTATCGAAAAGATTGGTCAAGGTCGATTCTTTGAGTAGTTCGCTCAGCAATTTGTGCGAGCGGTTGCCATCGTGCAATCTCGCCCAGAAATTGATTTTCCATGCTTTACTCCAACCTGTTCCGCCATCTCCGCGCGTGTTGAGCGTTGTTTTCATTGCATTTACATAAAGACTGTCTTGCACGCTTCTGCCGGCAATAACTTGACTGCCCGGGTGCAACCAATGGAGATGATTAACGTGGCGGTGTCCATTATCACCCGTAATGTCCATTCGCAATTCGTCTTTCCATTCCATAAATTGTCCGGCAAGTCCGATTTGCGGACCGGCAAGGCGACTTTTGGCAGCTTTTACTTCTTCTATTTCGGGAGAATTTTCGCCCAAAATTTCGCTTGCTTTTATCACAAAATCAAAAAGTTCCCAAATAATGGCTTGGTCGGCTGATGCGCCAAGCGAATATGGACCGTGTTCGGGCGAATACGACGGATTGGCAACCAACGAGCCGTCGCGCGCATCTGTCCAAAGATTATCCACCCAAAAAATGGCGGCATCAAGCAAAATTTCGTAATTATCACGCAGCATTTGCTCGTCGTTTGTAAATTGGTAATATTCCCAAATATCTTGACAAACCCACGCAGCACCTGCCGGAAAATAAAAACCTTCGTACCAATTGCCCGGCGCAGTGTTGCCCCAAACATTGTTTTCATGGTGAATTACCCAACCACGATCACGCAACGGCGTGCCGTCTTGTTTGCAATAATAACGCTGTGCTGTTTGTCTGCCGCGCGGCACAAGACTTTGCACATATTCAATCATCGGAATATGACATTCGGCAAGATTGGTTTGCTGTGCCAGCCAATAGTTCATTTGTAGGTTAATATTGGTGTGATAATCAGCAGCCCAAGGCGGATTTAAACCGTCTGCCCACACGCCTTGCAAGTTAGCCGGCAACGAATTCGGACGCGAACTTCCAATCAATAAATATCGTCCGAATTGATAATAAAGCATTTCTAAATAACGGTTTTCTTCCGGCGTATTGGTGTTGTTTTTGTAACCAGCTAATAGAGCTTTGGTGTTTTTGGTTGGCACGGTTACATTATTTAATGATACGCTCATTCGGTCGTAAAGCGATTTGTAATCTGCAATGTGTGTATCTTTCAATGTTTCGTAATCCATAAGAGAAGCGGAATTGATTCGCGCTTGAACGGCATTCAACGGATTTTCGGAAGAGAAATAATTGAATGTTTCGTCCATACATTGCACATAGTTAGTAGCGGCAGACATCAATACGAGAATTTCGTCGGCATCTGTTACCGTAATGCGACCGGCATCTGCTGTGAGCGTTCCGCCCGTGTTGATAATTTTAAATTGCTGCGCAAATTTCAATCCGTCATCTCTGTGGTCGGCAGGTTTTCCGGTCATTGTAATCACATTGCCTTCGGCAGAAATGATAGTTGCCGTTTGTGGTGTTGAAATCCAAAATACGCGACTTAGTTTTCCTGCCTCGCTTGCCGTAAGGCGTATTGCCATCACATTTTGCGGATAACTCATAAAATATTCGCGAGCGAAATCAACGCCGTCTTCAGTGTAGCTCACTGTTGCAATAGCATTGTCGATGTCAAGCGTTCTTTCGTAATTAGAATATTGAATAGAAGATGTTTCGCCGGAGTTCAATATAATTTCGCTCAACTGCGGTTGATACGTTGCCACATCGCCATGAAGCGTGCGGATTACCATTTTATAATATTTATAGGTAACCGGACTTTCCAACTGAAATGTTTGCAACTGACCGCGTCCGCTGAAATCAAAATGACTTTGTATATCAATTATTTCATAATCATCGCCGTCTGTCGAACCCCAAAGTTCCCACGATTGCGGGTCGCGCGGTTGCATATCGCCGCCCGAGCGAAGGCTGTAGCTCACAGCTGTTTTTGGGCGGTCGTATTCCCATTGCACATAGCAAGGTAAACCGCTGAAACCTCTGTCGGCAAACCATTTTGATTGTGAATTTCCGTCAAAAAGATTTCCAATATCTTCAGCCGGATTAGATGAGCGAGCATCGCTATCGTAAGCAATCACAGCAGGTTGAATGGCATCAATATAAGTAATATTAAGATTTCCAACGGTTTGGTAAGAACCAAAATCATTTTTATTGCCCATCAACGCATTGATGTAGCTTCTCAACTGCGTACTTTCAGGCGCATAATCTTTGGCAACTACTGTTCCTACATCATTAATATAGGAAAAATCGTTTGCCGAAAATGCAGTCATTTTTTCTTGCAAGGCATTGCGTAGATTTTTCAGATTGGTGATTGTGTTGGCGTTGTTAGAATGTCCGCCGTTGTAGTTCGCGTTTTTACCTGGTCCGCCCGACCAAAGTGTTTTTTCGTTGATTTGGATTAAATCCGATTCCACACCGCCAAAAATCATAGCGCCCATATAACCGTTTCCGATAGGCGTTGCTTCCGATTCCCAATCGGAAGCAGCCTCATTGTAAACTGCTTTTAAAGCCGGTTGCTGCACGGAGATTTGTGCCGAAACCATACTGCTACACAGCAGTACAGATAAAACAAGCAAAATTTTGAGTTTGTTTTTTTTCATAGTATTTAAAATTAAGGTTTTAAGATTCAGATTTGGTAACTACAAAGATAATAAAATAAATTGCTTATCTCATTGATGTTTGTTATTTTCTTTCCGGCAATGATTTTACAAATATATGATAATTATTAATAAATGTGAGAAATTGTAAATAAAAAAGAGGCTTTCGCCTCTTTTTTATTTTATCTCCATTTCATCAACATTCCAACCTTCTACTATTAAACGAAAATCTTTTTTACTTTCTGTTTCAAAAGTTATGGTTTTCGTTTCATAAGGCAAAAGCGAAAAATAATTATCACTCCAAAAAACGGGCAAAATTCGTTCATTATTTTCGTCTAAAAATTTTAACCGCATCATCAACGCAATATTAGAAGTCGGATTTTTGATTTCTATCCTATTTTTTTGTATTTTTATAAATGGTGTAACTTTTTCCATTGTTTGCAAAGGTGCATAATGTTGAAACTCTGTTGCGCGCCAATAAAAATTATCGGAAAATATTTCGTTGCCTCTCATTAATTTCAGTTTAATAAAATGTACGGGCGAAATAGTTGCTGGATAAGGAATTTCAAAGCATTTTTTTACATCGTCTGCAATTGACAGAATCAATAACGAATCTGACCATATCAATGTTCCGTCCATATTATATATGTATGCCATTGCTTGTAGAGGAGACATGCCTCGTTTCGGTTCTATGGTAATGCCTGTATTGTTCACTACTTTCACTTGGTTATCATTCGCGTCCCAAAGAATGCTCAACGGCTCACAGGCTTTTTTGCAACCGTAATATCCGGCTGTTTGTTCGAGGAAATAATCATAAGTTTGCCAAACGGTAGTAGGCCAAGCCGGATGGCTCATCCACATCAAAATGCCGTTTACGTGGTGCGCGGCATACGATTCAAACATCGCCTTGTGATTTTCCATATTTACCATTTGCGCGTTTCGGACAAATTCTTCGACATTTTTCGGCGTGCCGTATTTATTAACAGCAGCAATATATTCATCGGCTTTCATTGCGCTCGGCGCATAGCAAAAATCGTGAATGCCCCACATATCGTTGATGGGCCACAGTTTTTCTTCGGGCATCATTGCACGCATTGTTTCTACCGAGGGCACATTCGGCATACCGATTTCGGTGTGGATTTTGCGGTCTTTGGCGGCTCTGTCCGAAAAATACCAACGCGGATTTTGCACACCGTATGGTCCCCACCCGCTCACCACATCGGCGGCGGAATTGGGAATGTAAATGCGCGTACCATCTAATTCGCGTGTCAAACGTTGCAACACAGCATTCAATTTCGGCGGCGGATAACCTTCGTTTCGACCGGAATAAAGCGCAACGGAAGGATGATTACGCACGCGTTTTACTTTATCGCGTGCATTTTTTATAAACATCATTTCATCGTTCGGATTTGGTCCGTCGCCCGGATTGGCAAGCCAAAAATCGTCCCAAATCAAAATACCATATTTATCGCAAGCTTTGTAAAAGTAATCGCTGCCGGTCATTCCCACCCAATTTCGTATCATGGTGAAATTCGCTTCTTTGTGAAGGCGCACACAATTATCATATTCTTTTTCGCCGAAACGAATCATTGATTCGCTCAAACCCCAATTTCCGCCACGCAAGAAAATGCGTTTTCCATTAACATACAACGTTAAAACGCCGCCAATGGTGTCTGTTGTGATTTCGCGAATACCAAATTTTGTTTTATGTATATCAGAAATAGATTTATTCTCTTCAAAAGTTAATTCCAAATCATATAAAAATTGTTCACCGTAACCATTTGGATACCAAAGTTCCAGTTTTTCGACGAATAAATCCGAAATTGTAACGGTTTTTAATTCATTTGCCGATAAACTAACCGGTTGCGAAAATGTAACATTCGTCGGCACAAATTTTCCTTTCAATGTTCCGTTGACGGCAACATTTTTATTGTTTTGCAAATCGACAAGCAACGTCAAATCGGCAGCATTATCACGTAAATTTGTTTTAACAAACGGATTTTCGATAGAAACCGCACCCGCTGCCGAAAGATACACATTATCGTGAATGCCGATGTTGCGCCCGCGAATGGTGGGCAACCAATCCCAACCCACAGAAGCATGAAAAGTCGGATTGTCGGCACCAAGCGCGCCGCCGTTCGGTCCCGCCGATGCGAGCGATTGCACGGAAACTTCGCCCGGCGTGTCATTTTTGTGAATAAATACTGCCAAATATGCCGTTTCTCCGGTTTTTACATAAGGCGTAATATCGAATTTTCCACGAATAAATGCGCCTTCAATTCTTCCGACATTATTACCATTTACAAAAACATCGGCTTTCCAATTAATGCCATCGAAATTCAGAAAAATATTTTTGCCTGCATAATTTTTTGGAACGACAAACGAATTTCTGTACCAAAAATCAGCGGTAAAATATTCGTCGTCAATCAATAATTGTTGATCGCCGAAATTTGGATCGGGAATAAGTCCATTGTTTAGATAACTTGTCAGAACGGTGCCCGGCACAGTGGCAACAATCCAACTTTTGTCGTTGAAACCTGCTTGAGAAAGTTGTTCGCCTGTGGTGGATGCTTCATTTGCGCGTTGCAATTTCCAATTTCCGCCGGTGAGAAATACTTTTTCGGCGTTAACTCCCAAGATTGGAAGAATTAATAGTGTAATGCAGAGTAACGTTTTTTTGTTCATTTTTCAATTAGATTTTAGACTGACACAAAGATATGAAAAAAAAATATTTTCAAGCGATTTAACATTTTTTTTGAAAAATTTTGTTTCTTGTGCAATTTATACCTTTTTTCTTTATCTTTGCTTTTTGACAATTTAACCAAAATCTAATTATGAAAAAAATCATCTTACCTTTATTTATTTGTCTGCTCGCGCTTTCAGGTTGCAAAGCAAAGTACGAATATCCGTTTCAAAATCCCGATTTGAGCATTGAAGAGCGTGTTAATGACCTCGTATCGCGGCTTACATTGGAAGAAAAAGTGAGCCAAATGCTCAACAATACGCCTGCTATTGAGCGACTTGGCATTCCGCCGTATGATTGGTGGAATGAATGTCTGCACGGCGTTGGTCGGACGGAATACAAAGTTACCGTTTTTCCGCAAGCAATCGCTATGGCGGCCGGTTGGGATACGGAAGCAATGCGTCAAATGGCAGATTTCACAGCAACCGAAGGAAGAGCAATTTATAATGATGCTTCAGCCAAGGGCAATTACAGCATTTATCACGGCTTAACATATTGGACACCTAACATCAATATTTTCCGCGATCCGCGCTGGGGCAGAGGACAAGAAACGTATGGCGAAGATCCTTATTTGACAATGACATTGGCAGAAAATTTTGTGCAAGGTTTGCAAGGCAACGACCCAAATTATTTGAAAGCTGCTGCTTGCGCTAAACATTTTGCCGTACACAGCGGACCGGAATGGAATCGCAGTTATTTTAATATCGATGTAAATGAGTACGATTTGTGGGACACTTATTTGCCTGCATTCAAACGCTTGGCTGATGTAGGCGTTGCCGGATTTATGTGCGCTTACAACGCTGTTGATGGGAAACCTTGCTGCGGAAACAACAAAAGATTAATGGTAGATATTTTGCGCAACCAATGGAATTTCACAGGATATGTTACATCTGATTGCGGCGCAATTGAACATCTTTACAATCATCATAAATCACATCCCGATGCTGCACACGCTGCTGCCGATGCGGTATTGCACGGAACTGACCTTGATTGCGGACGCGAAGCATACTACAGTCTTTTGAAAGCTGTGGAAGATGGTTTGATTACCGAAGAACAAATTGATGTTTCGCTCAAACGATTGTTTTCCATACGTATGCGTTTGGGAATGTTTGACCCGAAAGAACGTGTTCCATTCTCAAAAATTGATGCTGCGATGCTCGAAAATCCTGCGCATAAAGCTCTTGCGCTGAAAATGGCGCAACAATCGGTTGTGATGTTGCGCAACGAAAATAATTTACTTCCGATTGATAAAAAATCAATCCGAAAAATTGCTATCGTGGGACCAAATGCCAATGCACCCGAAGCACAACTCGGCAATTATAATGGTTTTCCTACACGAATTATCACGATTTTAGATGGAATTCGCGATGAAGTTGGCACAGATATTGAAATTTATAGCGACAATGTGATTGGTTATTACGGACAAACACCGGCAAGTTTTGCCACTGCATTAGAAAAAGTGAAAGATGCCGATTTAATCATTTTCGCAGGCGGTATTTCACCCGAAATCGAAGGCGAAGAAATGCCTCACATTGCAACAGCCGGCGACTACGGTTTTTACAAAGGTGACCGCACAACTATCGCGTTGCCAAAAATCCAAACGGATTTTCTGAAAGCATTGAAAACAACAGGAAAACCAATTGTTTTTGTGATGATGACCGGAAGTGCGATTGGTATTGAATGGGAATCGGAGAATATTCCTGCGATTCTTAATGCTTGGTATGGCGGCGAATCTATGGGCAAAGCCGTTGCCGATATTATTTTCGGAAATTACAACCCTTCTGGGCGTTTGCCGGTAACTTTTTATGCCAAAGACAGCGATTTGCCCGATTTTGAAGATTATGATATGTCGAACCGCACGTATCGCTATTTTAAAGGCAAACCACTTTATCCTTTCGGTTATGGATTGAGTTTCAGTGATTTTAAATATGAGAACACAACGGAATTCAACACAAATTACACAGCAAATGAAACAATCAATTTTACTTTCGGAGTAAGAAATATCGGTAGTCGTGCCGGCGACGAAGTGGCGCAAGTATATATAAAGTATCCTGACGGCAAAAATTTACCTTTAAAAGAATTGCGTGGTTTTCAACGAATAACGCTAAATTCGGGCGAAACAAAAGAATTAAATGTGTCAATTCCATTGTCCGATTTACAAAAATGGGACGAGAAAAGTGGTAAAATGGCTGTTCCTACAGGCGCTTATACATTATTCGTTGGCGGAAATTCCGGAAACGAGGCAATTTCGGCACAATTTGAAATTCAATAATTTCGTGCCTCAGTAGAGACGCGGTGCACCACGTCTCTACTGTGCCATTACGAGGAACGAAGCAATCCGGAAATTGATTTTCCATTTATAATGTTTTTAATATCCAATATTTATTTATATTTGCGGAATAAATCTTTAAATTTTAAATCTTATAACTTTATGACACAACAAAGACAAAGCGGCAACGGAGTTGCCATTGTGATGATGATTTTCCTTTTTGCAATGATTTCGTTTGTAACGAATCTTGCAGCACCGATGGGTGTAATTGTAAAGTCGCAATTTCTGGAAGGTATGGCAAACGCCAACTTTTTGGGTATGCTCGGTAATTTTGCCAACTTTTTGGCTTATCTTTTTATGGGTATTCCTGCGGGATTGCTGTTGCAAAAATTCGGTGGTAAAAAAACTGCACTTGCCGCCATTGCCATTGGTTTTATCGGCGTAGGCATTCAGTTTCTTTCGGGCATTGCCGGAAGTTTCATTGTTTATCTGTTGGGTGCGTTTGTATGCGGTTTTTGCGTATGTATGCTTAATACGGTTGTTAATCCTATGCTCAACACTTTGGGCGGCGGCGGCAAAAAAGGCGGACAGCTGTTGCAAATCGGTGGTACTTTCAACTCCTTGTCGGGCACGCTAACACCAATGTTAGTAGGTGTTCTTATCGGACAAGTTACGCGCGAAACTTCTATTTCGGACGTTAATCCGTTGCTTTTTGCAGCGATGGGCGTTTTTGCACTTACATTTATTGTATTGTCTATTGTAAAAATCCCCGAACTTCATAAAAACACAGAAACGAAAACGGAAAAGGGAAAACACAGCGCGTGGAGTTTCCGTCATTTTGTATTGGGCGCAATAGGTATATTTATATATGTAGGCGTTGAAGTTGGAATTCCGGGTACGCTCTTTTTCTTCCTCGAAGGACAAGTAGGCGCGGCTACCGCAGGTTTTGTTGCCGGCACATATTGGCTTATGATGCTTGTAGGTCGTTTTGTTGGCGGAGCCATTGGCGGAAAAGTGAGCAGTAAAGCAATGCTTACCGTTGCTTCGGGCGTAGGCGCATTGTTGGTACTTACAGCAATGTTTTCACCGCAGACTTCGTCTATTTCGATGCCCGTTTTCACAGGCTCGGCATTTGCCAACGTGCAAGTTCCGATTAGTGCCTTGTTCCTTGTGCTTGTAGGACTTTGCACTTCGGTAATGTGGGGCGGCATTTTCAATCTTGCCGTAGAAGGCTTGGGCAGATATACAGCTGCTGCTTCGGGAATTTTTATGATGATGGTTGTTGGCGGCGGCGTGTTGCCGTTAGTACAAAATTTCATTGCCGACCAAACAGGCAGTTTTATGACTTCTTATTGGGTGCCTGTGATTGGGCTTTCGTATTTATTCTTCTACGCCCTCGTAGGCAGCAAAAATGTGAATACGGATATTGATGTGAAATAATATATTCTGAACCACGATTTTAGCAAGATTTTTCAGATTACCAAGATTATCTTTGTATCTTGATAATTTTGTAAATCTTGAAAAAATCGTGGTTCAAGATAATTTTTATTGAAAATTATTTGGAATATTATTTTTTATATATTTACTTTACAAATAATTAATTAACCGATTAATTTTATTTATTAAATCTAACTTTAAATTTTTATTACTATGAAAAAAATTACTTTAAAAGTGTGGGCAGTTTTATTGTCCTTATGTGTGTTTGCGGGAGTAAATGCCCAAGACAGAGTGTTGCCATTAAATGGTGTTAATTTGATTAGCAATGGTGATATTGTTACCTACGACAATCCAATTATCACTTATGGTACTTATGGTCAAGAAAACATATGGCAGTTTGCTGGCTGGGAATGGGCAGGAGGTGAAGATTTTTCTGCTTACAATACCGTAATAGCAGAATTTGATGCTTCAGGTTTGCCTGATACACCAGACCCTGCTAAAATTCAATTCCAAGTAGTTTATACAGGTAGTGCAAACCAAACAGAAGGCGATGGTGCAGACCAAATTGAAGTTCGCAAAAGCGCTGTAGTAGCATCTGTAACTTTAGATCCGTCAAAAGGCGATGTTACTCGTGTTTTCTTGAAAAGTCAACACGGAGGAACAATTGAACTAAAAAATGTTTATGCAACGAATATGCAAAGTTCTGATATTCCATTATGGAATATTAATTGGCAAGAAGACGGAAAATGGGATTATCTTACAAAAACAATTTCCAACATAGACGGTTGTAATTCTTGGAGACGCATTACTATGGACGGATTGAATAAAATCATAACCAGTGATATAAGTGTAAAGTTAGTGCTTGAATTTGACAATCTAGTTTCTACTTGTATAGAAAATCCGGAAAATTATCTACAATTAATCGCAGAAACCGATGCCGATAACGGAGATAACGGTAATTTCGAAAATTCCGGTGTAACTACTACTACAGAAAATGGCATTACAACTACTAAAACTGCTATTTTGGAAGGCGCTACTATTATAAGAAACATTCACATCAAGTTGCGTGACACAGGTACTGCAAATCTTATTAGAATGTATTTGGAATTTGACGAGATAATAGAACTTGACAATCTAATCAAAAACCCAGCCGGTAAACTTGGTTTCGCAAATGACGTATTCACAACTTATACTATAAATAATGAATTTACACTTGCTATTGATTTAACTAACACTAATCTTGCTGCTTGGATAGCAGAAGCAGATGGCGAAAATAGAGGCGTTGTTCTTCAGTTATGGCATGGTGGTATGAGTGGTGAAAATGCTCTACAATTTAGAATTGCTGCACCAATTATTGGTAATATTTGGGGTATTGATGATGTTGCATTGATTGACTTGTTTGATGATTTAAACACTTCAGCAAATGGCGCAAATGCATTTTATGTAAACGCATTTGGTTTGGCTTGGGAAGATAATATTAATGACAATACTAATTGGTATCAATTCCCAACAGATATTTTCGGTTCCGACGCAGAACCTTATGAGCCAACAATAGGTATTAACGACATTTCCGCCGATGATGTAACTGTAGTAGGCTATTTCTCAATTACAGGTGCTAAACTTTCTGAAGAACCTGCAAAAGGCTTCTACATTATTAAATACTCTAACGGCAAGGCTGTGAAAGTGGTTAAATAAACTTAAAAATCAGAAAAAAACCGCTCTAATAAAGCGGTTTTTTTTTAATAATAAACTAAATAACGTATGAAAAACATTTTTGCATTATCAACAGAACAATTAAAAGCAATAGCAGATAATCTTCAAGTAAAAATTGAAGAAGGATTGAAAAAAGATGGATTGGAAATTGCGGGCATTCCTACATACATTACGCCAAGCAAAGACATTTTGAATGGAAAAGTGCTCGCACTTGATTGGGGCGGAACAAATTTCAGAGCTGCAATCGTGGAATTCAATAATGGAAAATCGTCTATTCTTGAACAAAAAAAGAAAAAATTAGATGCAGCGGCAACCGCCGGTTTCACACAAAATGATTTGTATAAAGCAATGGCAGATACTATTGCTGAGTTGACAAGTTTAGATAAGAGTGTAACCCGCATCGGTTTCTGTTTCTCTTATCCGGCGCAATGCGAATTGAACGGCGATGCTACTTTGCTGCGTTGGACAAAAGGCATCAATATTCCCGAAATGGCAGGTAAACTCGTAGGCGAACCGTTGGTAAAATACTTAAACACGCATATCAATACCAATTTCACAGAAATAAAAATACTTAACGACACGGTGGCTTGTATGTTTGGCGGTTTGGGCGAAACGGGTTACGATTCGTACATCGGTTTAATCGTTGGCACCGGAACTAATATGGCAAGTTTGATGCGCGCCGACAAAATCGAAAAATTGAATGGAAAAATCACAGGATTAATACCGGTTAATTTGGAATCCGGAAATTTTAAACCACCGTACCTCACCGAAATCGACGATAAAGTGGATGCTGCATCGAGCAATGCAGGTCAGCAACGATTCGAGAAAGTAATTTCGGGCGGCTATTTGGGAGAAATATTCAAAGCCTATTTTCCCGATAAAAAAATAGAGGGCGTGTTCGACGGAATGCACTTGGCAAATATGGTGAAAGACCCTGCAGGATATCCGGCAAACGAAGTTGCCATTGCCGCTGCAATTGATGAACGCTCGGCACAAATGGTTGCTGCATCCTTGGCAGGTTTGGTTCAAGTATTGAGAGCACAAGATGCGAATATGAAAAAATTCTGCTTAGCCGCCGATGGCAGTGTATTTTGGGACAAAGATAAAACAAAAACGCAGCCACGTTACAAAGAACTTGTTGTTAAAGCATTGGAAACCTTACTTCCTGCGGGCGTAAGCATTACTATTATTGACGAAATGAAAGACCCGAATTTGATTGGTTCGGCTATTGCAGCGCTATCGTAATTGACAAATTAAACATTTTTGTAGAACTTTTTTTGCTTCATAATGTTATTTATATACAATGTAAAAATTAAAAGTTATGAAAAAAATCACATTCGTTATACTATTTATTGTCGCCGCCGTATTTTCGGCAATGGCACAAAATAATTTTGTAGAAGGGCAAATTCTGAACGACGGCAGTGGCGTAAGAGGTATTACCGTCAAAACTTCTCTCGACAACAGAAAAACCACAACGGGTAGACGTGGAAATTTCAGAATCCGCAACGTTCGACCTGATAGAGACACGCTTTTTATTGAACTTGATAAGAAAAGAATCTTGGAAATCGCTCTTGATGGCGACAACCACTTTATTGTCAATATGCGCAATGATTCTATTCTTATAGAGCGCGACAGAATCCAAGTGTTGAGGCCTGCTCACGGTGGTACTATGATTTCACGCAGAGAGTTACTGCAAGGTGGCGATACCAATCTGCTACGGTCAATTTCCAATAGAGTACCCGGTGTACAATTCAGAAATGGTAATCTTATCATACGTGGCGCTACATCTATTCGCGGACGCAACACACCGCTTTATGTTATCAATGGTATGCAATCTACCAGCGTTCCAACTGTTTCTATTTGGGATGTGGAAAGCGTAGAAGTAGTTAAAGGTCCAAACGCGGCAATATTTGGCTCGGAAGGTGCTGCGGGAGTTGTAGTGATTAGATTGCGAACAGGTGCAAATTAATTCTGGTAATGATGCAAAAAAAGTGCTGATAAAATTATTTATCAGCACTTTTTGCATATATAATAAACTATCGAATAAAGTTTGTCATAACTCTCGGTTCCAGCTGAGGGAATGCAACTCCCGATTTTTTACCGGCTTCAATACATTTAAGCAACCACGCCATATTATTGCCTAATACTCTCATAATTTGCATTCCTTCCAAATCTTGCTTCACTTCATCGGGCGTATTTCCGTGCACCATATTCCAATATTGAGAAGAAACAACCGGCATATTGCTGATAGTAAAATATTTATTCAATTGGTCAAATGCCGCTGTAGCGCCACCACGACGACAACTGAGGATTGCAGCCGCAGGTTTCATAGCCAATCTACTTTTAGGTCCGAAAAAAACTCTGTCCATAAACGAGGAAATAAATCCGGTAGGCGCCGCAAAATGAACAGGAGAACCAAATATAAATCCATCATAATCTCCTGCCATATCCAAGAACTCGTTTACAATATCATTAATAACACAACGTCCGGTTTCAAAACACTTTCTACATCCCAAACATCCCGATATAGGCTTCGTGCCCAAATGAATTATTTCCGTACCGATACCGTTTTTTTCCAATGCCCCGGCCACTTCACTAAGAGCTGTAAAAGTGCATCCGTTTACATGAGGGCTTCCGTTTACTAACAATACTTTCATACTTTCTAATTGTTTTAATTATTGATTTTTGCAAATATAAAAGTATCTTTTGATTTTACAAGCCTAACAACCAATTATTTTTAATAATAATTTTACGTACCTAGTTACAACCCGAAACTAATATTTTTAAAATACTCGAAAACATTGCTTGTAAATCCTAATACAAAAATGCCTGCCATACAAATAACAAATGCAATTTTCATATAAATATCTGTTTCAATTTTTTCGATAGGCTCTGTTTCGTTTTTGTTAATAAACATTGCTTTTACCACCAATAAATAATAGTACAGCGAAATAACGGTATTAATCAACGCTACAAACAACAACAACCATTCTTTTCGCTCGGCGGCTGCCATAAACACGAAGAATTTGCTGAAAAATCCGGCTGTGGGCGGAATGCCTGCCAACGAAAACATCGCAATCATCATAATAACGGCAAGTGCCGGATTGGTTGCGTAAAAGCCATCGTAATCTTTTATCAGTGTTCTTCTTGTTTTATCTTTAACGGCAATTATCACACCGAAAGCCGCCAAATTTGATACGATATATACCAAAATATAATAAAGCATAGACGACATACCGAGTGCGGTTCCGGTCATTACGGCAAGTACCACATAACCTGCCTGCGAGATAGACGAGAATGCCAAAAAGCGTTTGATGTTTTTTTGGCGCATCGCAAACAAGTTGCCAATGGTAATTGAAATCAGCACAAGCCACCAAAGCATTGCCTGCCATTCGGTAACAAGATGTCCGAAAACGCGGTACAGAACAGAAATCAGCGCAAAAACGGCGGCACCTTTCGAAATGGTAGAAAGATATGCAGTTACGTTTGAAGGCGCGCCTTCGTACACGTCGGCTGCCCAAAAATGGAATGGCACCAGTGCTATTTTGAAAAATAATCCCGACAAGAAGAATATCATCGCCATTATTATCAATGCGTTTGGCTCAATCACGGTGGCTACATCGCTGAAATAAAGCGTTCCGCACGCACCATAGAGAAATGACAACCCAAACAACATAATAGCCGATGAAAATACAGCCATAAATATATATTTGGCACCTGCTTCTGCCGAATTGTGTATGTATTTGTCGAAAGCTATCAACGCCGCCATTGGCAGTGAAGCCATTTCCAAACCAATATAGAACAGCAAGAAATTTCCCGAAGAAATCATCAAGTACATACCGAGTAATGTTGAAAGAGTCAATAAGTAAAATTCACCTCTTTTGTGCTTGGCTATATCTCTCGCCAGCCAGCCGTTCGACTGCAAAAGCACAACAAATGTACCGATATTCAAAATATTTTTAACGGCATTTTCAACAGCTCCCGAAACGTACATTCCCGAAAAAGCGGTTCCCGTTTCTTGCCAAAAGAATCCCAATGCTGTGTGAATCAAAAACACCGAACAAGCTGTGAAGTGAAAATATCTTTTCGCCGAATCCGATGCAAGCAAGTCGTATGCAATCAACAGCACAAACACCGCTATAAGCGAAATTTCTTGTTTCATTAATAGAAAATCCATATTGTAAAATTCAAAAATTTAACGTTCAAATATTAAAAACTGCTCCGAATCACATCGGCAATCCACCCAGGAAAC
>Ga0099364_10004530_pt1 | contig 21039 bp, 20 predicted proteins | sample TergutTh196P3_FD_73070 | JGI IMG/M metagenome (GOLD analysis project Ga0099364, IMG submission 73070) | Microcerotermes parvus P3 segment gut microbial communities from Pointe-Noire, Republic of the Congo - Th196 P3 | ecosystem: Host-associated > Arthropoda: Insects > Digestive system > Gut ... | reverse complement strand
AGAGTTACCCAGCCTAGCCTTCTACACCGAGGAACAAGGCGAAATCATCACCGCCCACCGCGCCGACATCCGCACCTTGGTCAATAATACCCTGGCCCGCTGGGTCTACCACGGCGGCATCGAAGACGAGTGGGATACCTTCCTTAATCAGCTCGACAGCGTCGGCCTGCCCGATTGGCTGGGTGCCCATCAAGCGGCATATGATGCCTATATGGCGAATATCGGGAAATAATCGTATAATAATGGTGAGGCTTACCACACCAATCGTAGGGCGGGGGCTTGCCCCCGCCGCAAACGGGCGGCAGATTGCCGCCCCTACGGAACGAGGGCGAACACATGAATCAATCCAAATTAAAGCAATTCGACAACATCCTGGCGACAGCCATAAGCAAACACCGCATCGCCGGAGCCAGCGTACTCGTACACCAGGGCGGCAAGGAGCAATACTACAGCCAGGCCGGCCACGCCGACATCGCCGCCAACAGCCTGTTGCGGCGCGACACGATCTTCCGCATCTACTCGATGACCAAGCCCGTCACGGCCGCGGCGGTGATGCTGCTCTTTGAGCGGGGGCTTTTGGACATCGCCGACCCCGTCCGCGAATATCTGCCCGGCTTCGCAAACCAGCAGGTATCCACGCCGGACGGCCCCGTTCCCGTGAAACGGGAGCTGACGATAAAGGACCTCCTGGGGATGACGGCGGGGATGCCCTATCCCGACGACCTAAACGCCGAAACGGGACGGGCGGTGGATACCATCTTCAATGAGGTGGACAGCGCATTAAGAGGCCCCGGTGGGGGACACATCAGTACAGTCGAATTCGCCAACAGGCTGGGCGGCTGCCCCCTGCTCTTCCAGCCCGGCGAAGGCTGGGTATACGGCACCTGCTCAGACATCGCCGCCGCCATCGTCGAAGTCGTGTCCGGTAAACGCTATGGTGAGTTTTTACACGATGAGTTTTTCGCCCCCCTCGGCATGGTCGATACCGCCTTTTATGTGCCTGCCGAAAAGCAACACAGATTAGCACGGACATACGAAGAAAGCGCCGACGGCCTCATTGAATATACAGAACCCCGCCTCGGCGTCCAAAACCGGATGCAGTCCCCACCCGCCTTTGAATCCGGCGGGGCGGGGCTGGTTTCCACCATCGACGATTATCTGCTCTTTCTGCGGATGCTGCTGGGCAAGGGTGCGCTCGGGAATGTGCGCATCCTCTCGGAAGCGGCTTATGACTATTTCACGACCGCGAGAATCAGCCCCATGCAACAACAGGCCAAGGGCATCTTCTGCGGCGGGGCGAGCGGCTATGCCTACGGCAATTTCCTCGATGTCATGACAGACTGCTCACAAATGACGGCTTTCGCCAGAAAAGGGGAGTTCATGGGGGCCGGCTGGCTGGGTACACACTTCTTCGTCAGCCCGGCGGATGAGCTGATCTTTTTGTACATGACACAGAGTATCCGTCAGAGTACGACTTGCTATGTGCGTAGGTGCCGGAATGTGGTGTATGCGGCCTGCCGTAAATAGCCTTCCAAATTAAACATTGCGTACAGCGGAATATTCAACAAACCATCATCGAGCCGCAAGTTAGACAGCGACGTGCGAATCGCCAAGGCCGGATTGTATCGTTCCCGATACACCCGGAGGCTTCTTGCTTGCAAGCTCTCACCCGCCTTAACCTCGACGGGGTAAATCCCCCCGTCCATGGCTTCGCCATGAGCGCTGTCATCGGCGAAAATGAAATCCACCTCCGCCGTCGCTTCCGAGGTCCAGTAATAAATACCACGGATAAAACCCATCCCCACCAGTTCGGACAAAACAAACTGCTCCGTGAGCGCACCCTTATATTCCTCAAAAATTTTTATGTCGCCCAGAATCGCATTCGGCGAAAGCTCACTCATGACACGCAATAAGCCCACGTCAAGATGATACAGCTTAAACGCCTTCAAATCCTCATAGGCTTTGAGCGGCGCGGCAGCCTTTGTGATTCTGCCGACCCTCCGCAACAAGCCGCTGTCGAGCAGCCATAACAGGGCTTCCTCGTAATCCCTGGCCCTCGCCCCCTCGCGCACCAAGCCATATATGAATTTCTTGTTTTCCTTCGCCAACTGCGACGGTACGCTGTTCCATAAATACCGCAACTTCGGCATGACATGTTTCGGGGCATGCTTGGAAAAGTCATTCTCATATGTTGCCAATATATCAAGCTGCCGCCTTTCCACCAGCGAAAAATCCCGCGTGTCAATCCATGTGGCGACCGCTGCGGGCATTCCGCCAATGACGAAATACAGCTTCAGATAGTCAGTCATCTTTTCGCAAATCGCCCGCGGTATCTCCCTGATTCCCTCGCTTTTGATGAATCCTACCAACGCATCCTCACCGTTCGCCAATAAAACTTCTTCAAAGCACAGTGGTTGCAATGATAAAAACTCCACTTTGCCGACCGGAAACGACGTGCCGCCATGCAAGGCCACGCCCAGCAATGACCCGGCGCAGCAAATGGCGTATTCGGGTACCTCCTCCGCGAAGTATTTCAAGGCAGTAAGGGCGCGGGGTATTTCCTGGACCTCATCGAAAATCATCAGCGTTTTTTGCGCCTTTATCCGCTTTCCATGCAACGCCCCAAGCAGGTCCAAAATCCTGTGCGGCGATATATCGCCATCAAACACTTCCTTCAAGCCCGGCGTATTTTCGAAGTTTATGTACAGTACATCTTCAAATGCCGTTTTCCCGAACTCCTTTAATAGCCAAGTCTTGCCTACCTGACGGGCACCCCTCAGAATGAGCGGCAAACGATTTTTCTTGTTTTTCCATCTTATCAAATCATCTATCAATATCCGTTTCATACAGAACCCCCACATTTTCCTAACATCATTTTGCCACGCCACCCACATAATGTCAAGATAATATCCGCCATTCTCACACATTTTCCGAAGATAAACGGATGTTTAGAATTTTACTTGAATACATCTTGTTTACAGCTTTAAAGCGGAAAACTAACGGAAAACGAAAGAAACTCAGGGGAAAATTCCGCTTGCACTATCCCTGCCCATATGCTAGGATAGGTCTATCGAGAAGTCGGGCAAATACGGTGTGCCACCTACTGGAGTGACACCTCCAGCAGGTAAGGCATGGTAGATGAAGCTACCACACAATGCGTTAGCCGCGGCACAGGACTAATTATACTGTAGCTTTATGACATATACAAGTATAAGTGCTGTTATTGCGGTGCGAGCCTTCGTATAGAAACGAGGCCGGGTGTGTGGAAACGCGCCTGTGCCTCGTTTTTGATTTCTCGTGGTGGGAACGGAGGCCAGGTTAGTGTCGGACATGGAAAAAGTAAAAAAGGCAAGCGGCAAGACCTCTGTGTCTGAGCGGATAAGCCGCTTCGACATCGGTGCGGCACTGGCGAAATGGTGGGGGAGTGAACCTGCCGCCGCCAAGGCGGCCTTCTTTTCTGCCCTCATCATCGGTTTTTTTTCTCATCTTTTCATTTATTCCAGCCGCTACTATGGCAACCATGACCCGGGTATGATCGTCCATTTAGCACCAATGGTCCGTACCGGCAGATGGCTTAACACCATTATAAGCTCTGCCAGCTACGGTTATGTGATGCCGATGACGGCGGGGATTTTCGTAGCCTTGTTTCTGGCCGTGGCGGCATTTTATGTCTGCAAGCTGTTTGGAATCAATAAAAAACTAAACGCCTTCCTTATTGGGGCGCTGCTCACGACATACCCCTCCATATCGGCGACCAACCTTTATCTTTATGACACGCCAAACTACCATTTTGCCGTTATGCTGGCGGTGTTCGCCGTTTACATTGCGGTAAACTCACGTTTCGGCTTTCTGGCCGGCGTCCCGCTGCTTACCTGTGTGCTGGCCATCTACCAACCAATGTTCAATGTAGCCGTCACGCTATGCTTGTTTGTGTTGATAATGGATTTATTAGCCAAGAATTTTAAGCGTTCACTCATATGGGGCCAGGCATGGCGCTTTCTGGTCATGGGGACACTGGCTACCTTGTTTTATACTATTTCATTGCCAATTTCCTTTCCGTCGGGGTATACATGCGACGATGATGTACGCCTTTGTCCTATCGCCGGTCTTTATAATCGTCATATCCGAGAAGCATTATAAGGGGCCGCTGATACTACATTCAATTTTGACTATGTGTTTGGTTTTTACTATATCGAATTATATTATAGTCAATAATGCTTATTACTTGAAGGCGTATTATTTTAATCATAGAACCAACTCGCTGACCACCCTGCTCCTGACCGACATCGCCCCGCTGATACCATTGACGCAGTCCAAGCAGATAGCTTTTTTCGGCGGTCTGCCGAATGACGAATTTCGTGAAGTTCCACAGATATTCACGGAATACGGTCTAACACGTTCCCCGTCACTTGATAATAATTCTTTCATCCAAATGCAAACGGACAACAGCGGACGCCACGATACTTTTATCAGCAATATCCAGAACCTACATGGTGTCTACCTGACGGCTCTGCCGCATGATGAGACAAGGGATTCAATCCGGGAACATATTATCACCACCGCCATGCCGGCATGGCCCGCCGAGGGGTCGATAGACCTGGTTAATGATGTAATAGTGATAAACTTCGGCATTAGCGAGGACTAATCAGGCTCTGGCGACAATGAGATCCACCACCAACAAGCTCCATCACCTTGCCCGCGAAATACAGCGGAATATTCGTTACATTGCCATTCGTCATATATTCATTGGCCGAAAAGCGGATAGCGGTTTCGGGCTTGTATTTTTCTATATATTTCTTAAAACTGATCGCCCGTTTGTTCGTGCCGGATTTTACCTCCACAGGCACTACATTAGTGCCACTTTGGATGATGAAATCTATCTCCATCTCACGCGACGGCGCAAAATAGTTCGGCATGAAATCCATCTGCGGCACTAATTGCTGCAATACGTAATTTTCAACGAGCTGTCCTTTGAAACTGAAGGCCTCGTCCAGAATAATCGACTTATTATCCATGCCCGCCATGTACTTAGTCAAGCCGACATCCAGCAAAAACAGTTTGAACACCTTGTCCTGGTTATAGGCATTGAGGGGATAGAGCTGTGCCGAGAGATTATTGACCTTCAAGGCGATGCCGCTCGTCACTAGCCACTCAATGGCATCTTCGTAATCCTTGCCCCGCGCCCCTTCCCGAAGCACACGGTACACGAATTTTTCGGTGTTTTCCTTGGCCAGTTGCGGGATAATGTTGCGGAAAACAGTCAGTATCTTCGCCGCAGGGATTTTATTATTGTGCTGCGAAAAATCGTTTTCATATATACTCAGTAAATCTTTTTGAATATCCCTCACCTCCTGGGGGTCCTTTTTCTCCACCCAGCTTTTCACACATTCGGGCATCCCACCGATAATCAGATACTTGCGGTACCATTCCAGCATACGCGTATGGAAAGCCGAAACATAATCGCCCTCCGCCCCGACCGACAGGAAATATTTATACATGCCCTCGTCATTTACCGCCAAAAACTCATCGAAGCTCATCGGGTAGAGGTTGATCACGTTTACCTTGCCAACGGGGAAGGCCGTGTTTTTCGCCAGATACACACCCAGCAGGGAGCCGGCGGAAATAATATGTTGCTCGTTCGCGTCTTCGTTGAAATATTTGAGGCTCGCGACTGCGGCGGGGCAGTCCTGTATTTCATCAAAAATAAGCAGGGTCTTACCGGCGACAATCTCGGTATTTGCATAAAGGGCAATGCGCTCCAGCAATACGCGCGTGTCAATCGTGCCTTCAAAAAGGCTTTGGGCCGGCTTGTTTTTATAGAAGCTAATATAGATGCTGTTTTTATACTCGCAGTTGGCAAACTCATTCATCAGCCACGTCTTGCCGACCTGCCTTGCGCCCTTTAAAATCAAGGGTTTTCTTCTGTCCGAGTTTTTCCAGTTGACGAGCTTGTGATAGACATTTCGTTTCATGCCAGGACTCCTCATAATAAAAATGGAACATTTTTGCAATGTTTGCAATGTCATTTTAGAACATTTTTGCAGCTTTTGTCAAGGCATTTTAGAACATTTTTGCAACTTTTGTCAAGGCATTTTAGAACATTTTTGTCAATGGGTTGCCAGGGAGCTGTCAGGGTGAACATTCTTTATAGTAAATCTCGCCACTATCTTTATAATCCCATAACCCGTATAATCAAATCAACGTTAAGCCATGACGGGCGGCCGCCGTCAGGAATATGGAGGATTCAATCATGAAAACATCAACAACACAACTCACGGAATGGGTCATAAACAAAATCAAAACCGAATATCCCGACGATGTCGCCCTGCTGGTCGCTGTCGAGGGGGCATCGGTAAACGACGACGGCCACGGCGAGCCCTTTGACTATTTCGTCCCGGCGACGGAGCGCGGCAACGAACTTAGCCAAACCTTCATCATCGGCGGGGTCGGCAACGACCTCTACCCCCGCTCGTGGGAACGTTGCGAGCGCACGGCGGAGCTTACGGACTGGGCGACCTTTTGCCTCGCGAAAGGAAAAATCCTTTACAGCCGCTCGAGCGAGGATGAAAAATGCTTCGAGGCCATCCGCGAAAAGCTGTTCCAAAACCTGAACAATCCGGCTTTTGTTTACGAAAATGCCCTGAAACGCCTGGACTCGGCGATGGACATGTACCGGACGATGATGTTTGAGGACAGACTGTACAAAGTCCGGGGCTTGGCAGGGTTCATCCATTATTATCTCGCAATGGGCGTCGCCTATCTGAACAATAGCTACATCGGCGACAGCGCCTGGCACCAAGGGCATATGGCCATGTACGCGAAATGGGACAAGCTCCCCGGGCGCTTCCTGGAATATTATGAGTCGATTTTGACCGCCCGGACGGTCGGCGAGCTAAGGAGCATCTGCCATCTGCTCATCGCCTCGGCACGGCAGTTCATCGCCGCACATAAGCCGCAAAATAGCGCTCCCACCGATGCCCCGGACTACCACGGGCTGGCCGACTGGTATCAGGAGATGCGGACGACCTGGAACCGTATTTATTATTACTGCGAAAGGGGCGATGCCGATGCTGTGTTTGTGGATGCTTGCAATCTCCAGAATGAACTCAGTATCATAAGTGAGGAGTTTGACCTGTTTTACTCATTCAATGTGGAAGAACAGTTCGGTTTCAGCGAAATGGATTTACTCGGTGTTTTCGATGCCGCAGACCTGGGGCTGCTGGCCAAACGGGCCGCCGAGTTGGAACAAGTCATCATCACGGCCATCGAGCGGCAAGGCATCAAGATACGGCGTTATGACACGCTGGAAGCGTTTTTGGCTGAGGCCCGCTGATTTATGAAAAGAAAGATTCTTCGGTCGCGCCTTGCGCTTTGCGCAAGCAATCGCTCCCTCAGAATGACAAATGAAGCTGTTGTCATTCTGAGCGAAGCGAAGAATCTTTGCCAGGGAGACCGCTGCGATGAAATACCGCAACGCATCAGAGATTTTACCGGACGAACTACTAAAAGAGTTGCAAAAATACGCGCCGGGCGAAATGCTATATGTTCCCTCCGAAGGGCAACGCAAAAAATGGGGGGCCGACACCGGCGCGCGGCTCTTTTATGAGCAACGCAATCAGGAAATCCGCCACAAATACTTTGACCGCAAGACGACGATAGACGCGCTCTGCGATGAGTACGGCCTTTCAAGCGAAACCGTGCGGAAGATTTTGTATCGGTAGTTTTAAGATGCCGCCATCAAATGCAGCTCCTCAAAACAAATTATACCCTCACGCATGCCCCCAAGCCTGCTTCATCGAGTGCTTCGCGAATTTCCCTGCGGAAGGCGTTGTGTCTCGGGTATTTAGCGATGTATAGTGACAGCAGGGCAAAGGACGCGTCCTCATGCCGATAAAGCTGGATTTCACCCATTGCGACCAAAAGATCGGCGACTTTATAATAGCTGCCCCTAAATTGCCCCGATACAATCGCGTCGCAACGCTTTCCCACTTCTTTGACACATCTGTCATGCCATCGTTCGTGCTGCTCCGGACTGACATCGCCGATGTTTTCGCACAAAAGTCCATAAAATAAGGCTGAGTCCACATATAAACCTATTTCTCCTTCGATTAATTTTTGCGTCATCAAGGCGCGTCCGTCAAAACCGCACAGCAGGCCGATGAAAAGGGGAATCAACGTGCCTTTTAATGAGGAACTCCAGCCCAAGGCCGTCTTGTCTTTGGCGAATGCCTCGAAAACCAAATCATAGTCCCTTTGTAGAAAATGAATCAGGCAATAGTCAAGCGAACGGGCCGTATCCTGCGCATCGAGAGATTTCATGGCGGAACGGGTCATCTCCGGCTCGTCACATTCCAGAAGCGGTAAGAAATGCCCCAAGGTGGCATCGGAGAAAAAGCGCTCACTCACCGCATAACGGTAACAATCCTCATTTTTCGCCTCCTTGGCCGCCTCAACCAGCATGGTGGCCAGGCGGGCGCGATTATTCGCCGCCACATTGGTGTTTTCCAAGCCCTTGGTGGCAGTCTCGATGATGGCATCCGGAGCGACATTTTGCTCAGTATACAGTTCCAATAGATGAATGTACGCGAGTGGTTCTTTTTTACCGGATGCGCCGACAAAAGCCTCCATGATTTCCAAGTCGTTTGACAGAGTGGCGGCTTCCTTAATGTATTTCGAGGCAAGTGATGGCACCTGCTTTTTCAAGAGCGCTACCCAGTCTGCCAACACGGCTTCCTGGTCCGGCAGCGGTCTGCTCCCCGCCTGTAAGACATCCTTAAACATGAGTTTGTTGTAACGATGCCGAAAGATGTCCCATATGCCGTTCAAGACATCATTCCGAGCCTCCACCGGCGACATCAGGGCGCTGTAGCTGGCCAGGAGCTTGATTTTATCCACATCCACGGCGAGATTGCCTCCTTCTATCAGGGTGTCGAAATAAATTGCGCCATAATCGCTGTTTTCGTTGTGCAGGTTGAATCTGTCGATTATTTCGAGCAACATGGCAAAAGCCTGGGCGGCTTCATGGAAGCATCCATGTTCCAATAAACGGATCGCATTATTATAGCAGGTAAAATATTCATCGGAAAAACCATCGTCGCTTTCGATGTCATAACCCTCCGGGCCATCCCATTCGTAGCTTTCGTAGTACTGGGCCTCGATGTTGTATTCCTCAACTTCATCCAGTAATGTGGAGATACGTTCCAGCACCTCATCCTTGTCAAGGCCATCATCGTTTACGGCCGCTATGATGACTTGTTTGTTTTCCAGCAACAATAAAAACTCCGCTTGTTCCTCCGGCAGCGTCCTTTCAGCCAGCTTGCTGATAAAAACGGCCAACTCCTGCGTTGATTTTGTGCTTAGAAGGGCAGCTACTTGTTTTTGGAAATCAGTCATTTTTGTCCTCGTTTCCATGGTCGATGGTTAGTGGCCGGTGTCCATGAGCCGGAACCCATATTCTCCTGGCACTCCTTTGAATTAAATTTCCTACTATTACAATATATAGTTGATTTTCAAAAGAGTCAACCGAAACGCAATCCCGTTTGCTTCCTCCACCTCCCCATGCTATAATCAGCGAAGGTAGTGTCAAGTGATTTATGAAAAAGATTCTTCGGTCGCATCTTGCGCTTCGCGCAAGTAAGCGCTCCCTCAGAATGACACATTAAAAGTAGTGTCATTCTGAGCGAAGCGAAGAATCTTACAGGGAGGAATACTAAATGGAACATCCAATAATAGACGCGGCCATAACGAGCGGTTACTTCACCGCGGCCCCGGCGAGCGGGCATCCCTTCGACGTCTGGCGCAAGCGGCTCGACGGCATCCCCCAGGGAAAACATCTGAATTTTGAGCATCGCCCAGAAAAGCAATGCGGCTGGCCGCTAGGGGAAATCACGCTCTGGTGCGCCGCCATGGAGACCCCGCCATTTGCCGACTGGCCGGAAGGCTATGGGGAAATCGCCAGCCATTATATGTTCCTAGGGGAATCCGGCCGACGATTCGACGCATGGGTCGGTGCCATTAAAGACCTGGGATATGAAGTTGTTGGTGATAAAATGCTACCCGACAGGGCGGCGGCCATACGGGCAGGAATGGGTGTCCACGGTCTGTCCGGGTTACTGGTCACGCCGGACAAAGGCACTTTCGTCACCCTGGCTACCGTTTGTGTGCGGATGACGCCGCCGGATGGCACTCCCGGGCCGGAAAATGACTTGTCGCCGGGTTGTTCGCGTTGCGGGGCCTGCATAAAGGCCTGTCCGGCCGGTGCCATCAGCGAAGACGGGGTCGATGCCCTAAAGTGCCTGCGTAACCACATGAATTTCCCCGATTTTATGCCGGACGATGTGCAGGCTGCCATGGGCGCATACCTCTGGGGTTGCGATATTTGCCAGAAGGTCTGCCCCCATAATGACGGGCTGCCCCGAACTTCGCCGTCCCCGGAGCAATATCTGCCCTTTAAGCTGGAGAGCGTTTTGGCAGAGCCGGACATCGAGGCCATCACCCTGCAAACCAGCAAATACGTGGCAAACAAAAATCATTTGCAACGTCAAGCCGTATACAGCGCGGCATATCATGGCCGAAAAGACCTGCTACCATTAATAAGAAAACTGGAAGATAGTGACGATGCCAGCATTGGCCGAGCGGTGCGTTGGGCTGTGGGTGTGTTGGAGAATAAGCCATGAAAATAACCATCATCGGCGCGGGCAGTTCATATACGCCGGAATTGTTTGAAAAACTGGCGGCAGTAAAAGAACAGTTTCCCGTCAAGACGATTACGCTCATGGATATAAATAGTGAGCGGCTGGATGCCGTAACAGCCTTTTGTGGGCGCTATGCCCGTCATTTGGGGCTGGAGGCGGTCCTGGAAAGCACGACGGATTTAGACCGGGCCATATACGGCGCGGCATTTGTCAACACGCAAATCCGGGTGGGCGGGAATGTCTGCCGGGTTTTGGACGAGAAAATACCCCTGTCCATGGGACTCATCGGACAGGAAACCACCGGGGCGGGCGGTTTCATGAAGGCGCTGCGTACCATTCCCGTCATGATGGGCATTGCTGATGCCATGAAAAGAAACGCACCGGATGGCTGGCTCATCAATTATAGCAACCCGACCGGCATCATTTCCCAAGCCATCCACGATAATACGAAAGTAAAGTGCGCCGCCCTTTGTGCCGGTGGTATCCGTCCTGTGTGGCAGGTGGCGGAAGCCTTGGGAATGGACGCGGCAGACATACAATGTGATATTTTCGGGCTCAACCATCTAAATTATGCATACAATATTAGAATCAAAGGTAGGGCCATTACCACAGAAGAATTTGAAAAAGCCGCCCAAACCGGCTGGGGCGTGTCGCCCGATATAGCCATGAAAATCGGCGCTTTGCTCAGTGGGTATTTACAATATTATTACCATACAAAGGCCGTAACGGGGAAATTGATTGAATCCCCACAAACACGCGGAGAAAGCGTACTGGAACTGGAAAAAGAAATTTTTGCCGATTTTATTAACCCCGCCTTCGACCAAAAACCCCCTTCCCTTAAAAAACGGGGCGGCGGTGGCTATGCGGAAGTGGCGGTGGCGGTAATGGACGCCATATATAATAACCGCAATACCTGGCATGTCATAAATGTGCCGAATAGAGGGGTGTTCCCCTTTTTGCCGCATAATGCCGTCGTCGAAACGTCCGTCCTCGTAAACAAAAACGGCATAACCCCGTTGACGGCATCGCCGCCGCCAAAATCCGTATGGGGTTTGGTTTCCATGGTAAAAAATTATGAAATGATGACGGCGGAGGCCGCCCTTTCCGGGGACAAAGATTTAGCCATTCTGGCTTTGACCCATCATCCATTGGTGGGGGATTATGACATCGCCACGCAATTATTCAATGAAATGCTAGAGGCGAATAAGAACTATTTACCGCATTATTGGTTTAATCAATAACGGAGCAAATTATGCCATATATTTTAGCCATTGACCAAGGTGGAACAAAGACGGATGTGATCATCGCCGATTATGCCGGGAACATCGTGGCTGCCAGTGACGACAGGGATCAGGCGCCCTTTGAGGGGGAACGCCGGGCCAAGCGGATGACACGCATCCGTTACGCCACCGACAAGGCCCTGGCCGATGCGGGTCTTTCATTGGCGGATATAAGCACTGTGTCTGCCAGTTGCATCGGCGCGGATTGGCCTTTTGAATATGAAGTCGGTGTAAGGAACATTCGTAACACTTTGGGTGTGCAGGATGTTCATTTATATAACGACTGCATCGGGGCCATGCGTGGCGGCACGGAGATGTTAAACCGGGATTGTGGCATTTTGTGTTTGGGAACCGGGGCCAATTGTGCCGTCCAAAATCGCCAGGGGGAGCAGTATGTCTATGCCTATTACATGAAGGGTGAGCACCAGGGGGCATCGGCACTGGGGCAGTTTGTCTTTCAAGCCGTATACGACGCGGAAGCGGGGCTGGGGCCGCAGACATTGTTGACCAACTTACTGCTTGAACAGACGGGGGATGCTTCCGTTGATGAATTGTTAATGAGAATCACCACCGGGCGGACGGAAACGGAAGCAACGTGGGAGGTGAGTTATAAGGATTATTGCCCCATGCTGTTTCAGGCCGTGCGGATGGGGGATGAAACGGCTTATGCCTTTTTGGACAATTTTTGCAAAGCATTGGTCAATTATATCGTGGCTGGGGCCAAAAGGCTTTCACTAAACAAAGCCGGCTTTCCCGTCGTTTTATCCGGCGGTGCGCCCAAAGGTGGCGCCGTCATGGGCGAAATGCTGGAAAAGCACCTGCGGGCCCATTTCCCCAAAGGCATCTGCGTGGAAGCGAGGCTGGAACCTGTCGCGGGGGCTTTATTGCTGGCTTACGACCGCTTCTATCCTGATGGCATCCCGGGGGATGTGCAAGAAAATTTAGAAAAACATTATCGGGAGAAACATTTAATCCGCAAAGTGAAAGGGTGATTTTATGGACACACAAGAGAGTATGTATGATTGCTATAAAAGCCAGATCAAATGCCTTAGAAATATTTTTGATGCAAAAGATGCCTTGTTAGATAAATTTTATGAGTTTTATACCCTCCGCCGTCCTGACCGCTTGCTGTTAGTGGGCAGTGGAACCAGCTTCCATGCTTGCAGCGCATCCGCCGCATACCTGGAATCTTGTTTGGGTATCGAGGTCAGCGTAAAAACGCCTAGCGCCCCGGGCAATATTTACGGCGAACGGCCTTTAGCCATCGCCGTCTCCCAAAGCGGACGTTCGACAAATACCATTGAGGTCATAAAAACCCTAAAAAACATGAATATTCCGGTGGTCACTTTGACAGACCCCATTGATACGCCTGTCGGCAGGGAAGGGGATCTTGCCTTGCTCCTTGCCGCGGAGGATGAAACAATCGGGCCCAAAACCCGGGGCTACATGGCAACCATGTTTATGTTACATTTAATGGCCCTGGAAATGGGAAGACAAAGCGGGCACATCAGTGAACATGAATATGACACGGACATGAAACATTTAGATGCTTTAATCGAAAAAGGCCCGGGATATTTAGTTGACTGCGAAGCCTTTTTTAACACCCATTTGGATGCTTTAATAAAAGCTGGTCAATATTTATTCGTAGGGACAGGCGTTTCGGCAAATGCCGCGAACGAAGGGGCCCTCAAGGTACTGGAAACCATTTGCTGCCCCGCCGCCGGCTATGAATTTGAGGAATTTCTGCACGGTCCGATTTTTTGCGCTAACGCGTCCCTTGCGCTATTCTTTTTTCTTTCCGATGATGACGACGCGGAACGGATGCTAAAAACAGCCGCATTGTTAAACCAGGCCACGGATAATGTGTATATAATTTCCCATAAATGTGTAAATGACGTAGCTTTGCCGGAAAGCAGGGTTTTGTATTTGCCTTGCGAAGATAAATTAAGGGCTTTTGCGGGCGTGCTATTCCCGCAGCTTATATCTGCCAAGTTGCCTGAAATAATGGGGCGTGTGCGCCATGCGGCGGTGAGGGATGTTGCCACAGAGTTAAGTACGAAGGCGTGAAAGATTCATTCCATTATGAAGCAAACCGAGCTTTTCGTACATAACCAAAAAATCTTCTGCTAACTGCTCTTTATCTGTCAACTCATCTTTGCTGTTAGAATAAGAATAGCACAAGTTAAAAGTGGAAATTTGCCAAGCCATTGTTATAATCAATGGAGGAAAGAAGGGAGTTTTCACTATGAGCAAAGGAAGCAGATTTAGTCAACAGTTCAAAGCGGATGCGGCCAGATATTATCTGGAGCACAAGGAGTTGGGACTCAACAAATGTGCTGAAAAGCTAGGATGTAGCAGAACTGCATTAAGCACATGGGTCAGAGCGTCCTTGGAAAACGAGGGGGGTGTTCCCGGTAGGGGGTCGGGCAATTTCTCTAGCGAAGAGGCGAAAGAAAACGCGAAACTGAGAAAGGAGCTGCGAGACACGCAGGATGCGTTGGACATCCTAAAAAAAGCCATCGGCATCCTGGGAAAATGACTCAGGCCCTTTACATCGAGATCGCGAAAGCGGAGAAGTCGATGATCGACAAGGGCGAGCGCCGACTGAATGTCAGCGGGGTGCTGAGGATACTGGGCGTGTCACGCAGTGGTTATTGGGCCTTCAAAAAAAAGCCACCTTCGAGCCGACAGATTAGGAAGGCGGCCCTGATGGGCGAGATAAAGGAAATACATGATGAATCCCACCAGAATTACGGGGCACCGAAAATCACGGAGGTGCTGCGTGACAGGGGATGGGTCATAAGCACGAAGACGGTCGGTAACTACATGAGGGAGATGGGCATAAGGGCCCAATATGTCAAGCCTTTCAAAAAAACGACCATAGATCCCGATTTCAGCACGGAGCTTAGGAACATCCTCGGTCGTGACTTTAGTCCCACGTCACCCAATGCCGTATGGTGTTCCGACATCACCTATATATGGACTTTTACGGGCTTCGTGTATCTGACGGTGATAATCGATCTGTTCTCCCGCAGGGTCGTCTCCTGGGTGCTGAGCCGTTCCCTGGAGGCTAAGTGGGTCGTCATGGCGGTGGAGGAAGCGAAGCAAAAAAGAGGGATTGACAGGCCCCTGGTGATGCATAGTGACCGGGGGGCGCAATACACCTGCTCGGCTTACCGTGAAGCAACAGAGGTGTTTGTCAACAGCTATTCGGACAAGTCCAATCCCTGGGACAATGCCTGCGCGGAGTCATTCATTGCACTGATAAAGCGCGAATGGCTAAACCGGTTCCGCATATTCGATTACAGCCATGCGTATAAACTAGTATTCGAATATATAGAAACCTTCTACAACACGGTTCGTATACATGGCCATTGTGGTTATCTGTCGCCTTTGGATTATGAGAAGGCTTTTTGGGAAGAGAAGGAGGTGGTGCGGGAGGCGGCGTGATTGACTGCACTGGTCAACAAATGGCATTTACGCTACTGCCACAGAAAAACGACATTATTGTTAAAATTTCCCGATTTAACTTGTACTTTTTCTTGACGTAGCACCAGTCCGTCGCATATGCCAATGCGTAAAATCCGGCGGCCAGGAACAGGGCTTGCAAAACGGAGCTTTTATAGTAAAAGTACATGGTCAGGGTGATGATCAATAAGGCAATGACGGCCTTGGGGAAAAAGGATTCCCCGCCCAAAAGCGAAAGCGCCAAAAACCCGAGGAATAACAGGGCAAACAACATATGTTTACGCGTTTTGCCGCCCGCCCTCTTCTCGGTGAAGATGTCAAAGAAAAGCAGGCAGGTATAAGCCTCAAAAAAGGTCAATATCACCCCTTGCCAGAAAATGCTCATATCAAATCGCTCCAGTATTCAAACAAGCGGTCCCGCACCGCCTTATATCTTTCGCGGGGTATGGGCAGCGTATCCCCGCCCGTCAACAGGGCTTCATAAGCGGAAACCTTTACGATGTACTGCATATTGACCAGATAGCTTTTATGAATCCGCAAAAAGCCGTAATCCTTCACCTGTTCTTCGATGTCGTCCAGCTTCCCGTACATGCTGAGTCGCCCATCCCCGTGATTCGGGATGTGGAAATACAGTTTATGTTTCCGGCTTTCGATGTAATATAACTTGCCAAGGGATATTTCCGTTTGCCCTTCCAAAAAGGGCAACACGATTCTGCCAGACAAGAGACGCAGACGCCGCAGTATGGCCTCGATACATTCCGGCAGCATCACGTCCAGCATATCTTTCAAGATATAGCGGAGGGCGCCATGTTTATAGCCTTCGGGCGCATAGTCGATGAACGCCGTCACGAATACGATAAACAGGTCGGGGTCGTATGTCCTGATGCGCCCCGCCAGTTCAAGCCCGTCCATTTCTTCCATGTTGATGTCCAGAAACATTATGCTGTACTTTGACAGGCTTTCCTCCAGGGCGAGCAATTCAGCGGCGGACGTAAACATATCTATCTCAAAATCGCCGACATCGTTTTTTGCGAGTTCGGCGGTCAGCATTGCTTCCATTTTTGCAAGGAAAGCCCTTTCATCGTCGCATATGGCGATTTTCTGCATACAATGTCTTTGCCCCTGTTTGGCCTTAGTTCATTATAAGGCCGCCATGTGTATTGGGCAAGGTTGATTTTATCGTGGAACGCCTAAAATAATGGCAAGCAACGATGCGTCCGTTTGGTCGAGTTGCTTGCAATTTGAAAAGATTTTCGCAAAGTGGTTGACTTTCACGGATTTTCTGTCATAATGAATATTGATAGAACCCCCCGCACCTCTCCGCAGCAATGTGTGATGTGGCCCATGGGGGGACATTTCATTATAGGGGGTAATTTTATGCAGAAAACTCTCATATCCACTTGACTATCTGCATATAATGCGACATACTATATGCAGATAATTCAAGGAGACACTACAATGCGGTATTTTGATTATTCTTTTTTAGAACACGGTATGCTCCCGGCCGGGCTGATAAACATTGTCGGAGCCATCCGCGAGCTTAGTGCCCGTGAAAGCGGACGCAAGGACGTTTTCAACGAGGTTTATGTACGACTGGAAAGCATTGCGAAGGTGCAATCCGTCAAAGGTTCAAATGAAATCGAAGGCATCGTGACCACGGATCAACGCATAAACGAAATCGTAAATCAAAACAGTGCGCCCCTCAATCACAATGAGGCGGAAATAGCTGGATACCGTGATGCCCTCGGCATAATCCACACGGAGCAGCCCAATCTGGATGTCCGGGAACGGGATATTCTAAGGCTCCATGAAACCATGCTGTCCTATTCCCCGGTTAATGGCGGTATATACAAGCAGACGGACAATTTTATTATGGAGGTAGACGCTTTTGGCGCAAGAAAAATCCGCTTTGCCCCCACAAGCGCGGCCGAGACACCCGATACAATGGAGCAGTTGATTTTGGCGTACATGGATGCCCGTAGCAATTACAACATAAACCAGCTTTTGCTGATTCCCTGTTTTATTCTGGATTTTCTGTGCATCCATCCGTTTGCCGATGGCAATGGCAGAATATCGCGGCTTTTATCCCTGCTCCTACTGTATAAAAATGGTTTTGATGCCGGACGCTACATATCTTTTGAAGAGCAGATTAACAAAGGCAAGAACGACTATTATGAAGCCCTGCGTCTGTCTTCTGATGGCTGGCATGAAGGCCGGAACAGTTATTTTCCGTTCATTGAAAACTTTTTAAGCACGCTGCTAATCTGCTACAAAGAACTGGACAAGCGTTTTGCCGTTGTGAATAGCAAGAAAGTCACAAAACGGGAACGCATCGAGGCTACCGTACTGAACAGTCTTTTGCCGATTTCCAAGCAGGAGCTTTGTTATATTCTACCGGATGTCAGTCCCACCACGGTCGAAGCGACACTCGCCGGGATGGTCAAAAACGGATTGGTTGAAAAGGTCGGCATCGCCCGGAATACAAGGTATATTAAAAAGTGAGATGTTAATGAGACAGGGGGACGGGGGTTTTGTCTCCTGACTTATTATCCGCTGTCGTGGTCGCTGCTATAGCGGTTTTTCAGTGCGGTTGGTTTATGTACCGCTCAATTTTATCCGCAGGCTGCTTGTAAACAAAATCCTTGACGGATTCGGCTTTCCCATCAATCACCGTAAACAGGCAAGACGGGCATATTGTCTTTGTGACATAGGCGGCCAAATCTTTTCTGGTGGCATATCCCGCGCCCCTGACCGCTTCAAGTTCCTGTTCGTTATGGGCGATAAAGCGGTCAATCCGTTCCCGTACCGGGTCAAACATCTTGGCGTATTCAGGGAAGTACGAGAGGACTTCCGCGTCCTCGCCGGACATAATGAGGTCAATAACGCGCCCCGTATGCGATACATTGTTCAGCGTATGGTGTATGGCGACATAGAGGGGGGACTTTACTTTTACCCGCCGCCATTTGCTGTCAACGACGACAAAACCCTCGTTATACTGGTCAAGGTTTTTCGCCGCCTCTATGCAACCCTCTATTGTCGATATGCTGAACTCACGCGGCTTGTCAATGCCAATATCTTGGTGAACTTCCTGCAAGGTATGGTTATCCCGCGTTCCTAAGTGATAAATTTTAATTTCCTCATAGGGTATGACAACCCGCGTTTGCGGCGATACAAGCTCAAACAAGTAGGTGTAATTCGGGTTCAGATCATCGAATTGCTTGCCGGTACTCGCCCACGCCTTGTCAAAAATCTGCCGAAAATTGCCGTTTGCGCCCATAAGGTCTACCTTTTCCGCGTCTATCGCGTTGTTGGTGGATACCCGCCATTGCCCTTTATGGTTCCAGACCTTGATTAAGGAGCCGTCTATTTTCTCAATGACTCTCGCGGTGTTCCAGTCAATATCCTCTGCGTAGGGTTCGCCGTAATTTCCGAATTTGAAAAAAGGAACGCAAATCGGCTTGTACCCGTCTGTTTCATCAAGGATAATCCCACGGCACTCCCTGACAATATCCACGCAAAAATCAGAGCCTACGCCGTAAGAAAACATGATGTAGCCGTCCGCTCGTTTGATGTTTATGCAGTATGGGGGCTGTGCGAGCCGCGCCTCCCAATCGTCATGCTCGGATATAAACTCCAACAGTTTAAGCAAATTTCTCACCGCCTCTCTTTGTGCTTCTGATTTTATTGTAGCGGATTTCGCCGCCTTTTTGGTCGCCGTTGCGGGGACATTTTTACTGCACGATTGCTTTGCAATTCCCAAAATCAATGCCTTTCGTCCGTGCGATCACCAACACGTCGCCCTTTGAGATTGTCTTTGCCGTGCCGTCCTGTGCCGTAGCCGTCCACGGTTTCGGGCTGAGGTTGCGTAGCCCCCATATCTGCGGCTTGTCGGGGTTGCGTATGACCTCGCCGCTGATTTCCGTGTAATTGTCGCTGTCGTTGTCGGTATGACAGCGATAGAGCTTCTGACCGGGAAACAGTACGACTTTGTATTTCTGCACCGTCAGCACGGACGGGCGCGGGATTTTTACGCCGCAATGAATACATATTGCGCTGTCCTCGTTGGGGTCAAAGAATGTTTCGCCGCCGCAGGGACAAGTAATCAACATATCCCGAAGCTGCGTAAAAGCAATCTGCCATTCGCTGCCGGATACTCGGGGCGATTTGCCCTGCATGGCGTCCTTTGTGAACGCCCGCGTGAAAATCTGCCGTATCATGCCGGGGTAAAGCTGCCAAAACTTGATTACATTGCCGTGAACGCCGCGCACAGGGGCGTTACTGCTGTCCGTCTTGTCATATATGAAAATCGGGTCTATCCCGTAAAATTTCAATTCCAAATCTTCGGTCAGGCAGGGTACAAGTACCCTCTTGCCTTCAAGCGGGTGGTCGAGGAACAATATGCGGAACAAAATCACCGCCAACGAGAAACGGTCGGTCATGGTGTCCGGCTTTTTCATGTTACGCACCACTTCGGGAGCCATGTACCGCGCCTTGCCCGCGATGCCGAGGTTGTCGCCGAACGGGGCGACATTATCGTTATCGCAAATCAGCACATCGCCTGTCTGCGGGTCGATGAAGAAGTTGCCGTCGTTTAGGTCTTGATAAGAAAATCCCTTGCGGTGCAAGTCGCGGAAACCGTTTGTGATGTTCAAGCAAGCGGCAATCGCCGCTGAAATCGAGCCGAAGCGTACCTTTGCCAACAGGAAGTCAGAAAGGTCTTTGTATTTATTCGGGCGCAAGTCCATTATGTAGCCGAAACTACCGTCTTTGGGTTCGGTGAGGAACAGCGGCCACAGGAACGCGGCAGTCGGCGCGCCCTTTGCGATATTGCTTTGCAAATTGGAGTAGAAGCGTTTGGGTTGCGCGATTGCGCCCTTGTGATACCATTTCAAAGCGTAATCGTCTTTACCTACCGCCACACGGTAGACCACGCCCTGACCGCCCTCGCCGAGCCTGTCCTTGACTACGGCAATATCGCTGCCACCGGAGCTTCCGGCGTTTGTTAGCTTGATTTTTGTGTTTTTCTTGAAATAATCCATAATTAAATCCTCTTTCCTACCTCTTATTCGCTGCTGCCTCTCAGCCGCTCCAACGCTTCTTTTGCATCGGCATGATTCCATGACGCGGCGGCGGTATACCATTCGATTGCTTTTTTCAAATCAGCCGGAGAACCTTCGCCGTTTTCATACATACAGCCCAAAGCGTACTGCGCTTCCACATGACCGCGCTCCCCGGCTTTGAGAAAGTATTTGATGGCGGCATCAGGCATTGGTAATCGCAAATACTCATTTCCTCTAAAACGATGCTCCAAACCGCGTTCATACAACTGCTCTTTGGTTAGGGTTCTCGCAATTTCATCCATTCTGGTCATTCTAAATGACCTCTGTTTTCAAAAGAGAACCGCAGTTATCGCATTTATAAGGCGGTTTCATATCATCGTAAATATAGTTGGTAGTTTCGCATTTTTCGCAGTAAAGCTCCTGCTCCGGTAGTTCAAAATACTTCTTCATCAGCGTTTCCACATCGTCGGAATCATCATCGTCGTCCTCGACGGACATTTCCTCTAAGTCTGCTTCGTCTAATATCTTCATATTCTC
>Ga0099364_10004529_pt1 | contig 21042 bp, 17 predicted proteins | sample TergutTh196P3_FD_73070 | JGI IMG/M metagenome (GOLD analysis project Ga0099364, IMG submission 73070) | Microcerotermes parvus P3 segment gut microbial communities from Pointe-Noire, Republic of the Congo - Th196 P3 | ecosystem: Host-associated > Arthropoda: Insects > Digestive system > Gut ... | reverse complement strand
CCGAGTATGCTCGAATCGCTTAGATTATATTTAATAATGCAGCCCATTACCTTTTTACACATTTAGAAAATGTAATAATAGCGTTATTTTTTAGAAAAACAAAACCTTTATGCAAAAAAGTTCTTGTCAGCGTTCACAGCACAAAAAAAATAGGACTGTCTCAAAAGTCCCAAAAGTTATGGCTTTTCACCATATTGTTCAGCGCATTCAGCACAAAAGCAATATTATACAGTTCTTCGGAATACCACAAACGGGCAAAGTATAGTCCGATGGGTTCGCGTTTTTCCAATTCGCCCGATTGATAGGCAGTATAAATGTATTCAACTCCTTTTTCAAGCGGTTCGCGATATTGCGTTGAAAATGCGGATAAGGCGCTGATTGCCTTTGCCGTCAAGGTAATTTTTGAACGAACTCCATGTGCGCCTCCCCAGCCGTTGTCATTGTTCTGCGCCGAAACAAGATAGGCTGCGCCCTTTGCTGCAAGTTCCTTAGCCTCAGGGTTTGATGATACGTTTAGATGTTCTACGGCTACAGCGGTTCCATAAACGGGCGAACGCTCGTCTTTTGCATTCTGGTCGCCAAACCACAAAGGTATCCACGAACCGTCCGACTGCTGTACTTTTTTCATCCACAATAACATACGCTTCATGCTTGCACCTGCTTTTCTTCTCAATTTTTCGGGTAATACATCGCGCCACAACTCAAACGCCAGAAACGCATGTGCGGTAATGTCGGGACTGCTGCGGTCGAACGGAAGTTTGCCCCACCCCTTGCAAAATGTAGGTATTCCTCCGTCTCTGTTCTGCAAGTCCAAAAGCCATTCGACACCCTTTTCTACTTCGGGGCAGTTTTTTCCGTCAAGCAAAATATGTAATGCCACCAAAGCCCCCGCCGTGTCGTCCGCATCGGGGACTACGCCCTGTAAATCAGTCCAGCCCCAGCCGCCTGCCTTTGCGCCCGTAAATGGGTGTTTCGTCTTAAAAGCATTTTTCCTGACCAATTGAGCCAATTCCTCCCTGTTTTCCAACTTGTCGCCTAATGCTCTGACGCTTAATGCCGTTACCCAACAGGCGAGGTCGGTATCTATTGCCCATGCGCCGTCATCGCGTACCGTGTCGGTCAAAAACCTGACAGCGCGCGATGTTACCGAATGGGAACATAAGCCTGCGCCTGCCATACACATAGTAACAAATGCGGTTAAGGGCGCTGCTTCGAGGAAACCGCCGTGTTCGGGCTGTATTTTATCCAATACCCGAAGCGATTTTGGAATAAAAAGTTCGCGCAACCGGTATAATATTCCTCTTTTTCCTTTCCTGTGCCGCAGAATACCCACCGTTATCAAGGCGGGAATTGCGTAACTGACCACCGGCAAACGCAGAAAACGGAAAAAACGTTGAGGCAAAACAGAGAGTTCAAAAGGCAGTTGCGGAACATTTTCCCAACGATGAATGACGCCCGCTAAAGCGCACATAGTCAATATGGGAGCCGAAAACGTCAGGTCTTTCCCGTAATAAGATAAAACGCCCTGAATTACTTGTTTGTCATCTAAACCGCCGAATTTTTCGCGCAAATAATTCTTCGCCTTTTCCGATGGCTCGTCAACTGCGTGAAGGGCGGCATAAGAGAGGAGCGTAGCGGTCATATTCGGGGGGCTTTCGATGGTGTCGCCCCACGCGCCTTCGGGCAACATCGTTTGATGCAGCCATGCCGCGCCGTTTTGAATGAAAGTGCGGTATTTTTTCTTATCAACCATATACAGCGCAAAAACCGCAACAGCAGTTGAAATGGCGCTTGAGGAAAGATTTCCCCGCCACAAGCCGTTTTCTGAACGCCTGAGCAACAGTTTTTCGCTCAGCGTGTCAATCATTTCATTTATTTGTTCCGAATTCATGGATTTAGAGCATGATGGTTGTATCCTTATTAATTGCTCGCAAAAATAATCTTTTTTCCAAATCACTTTGCAGACCGACCTTTATTGCAGAAAGGTAGAATCAACTACTAAATACAACAATAAACCCCATACCTCTGGCACACGACAGTAAAAACCACCGAGCAATACAAATATAACTACAAAAATCATACCAAACCACAAGCTCAGGAAAAAAAACAATAAAAAAATTTGTTTAAATAAATTTCTTATATTTGCCTTTAATGATTAATGGTTAGTGGATTAGTGAAGTTAGGAATTAGAAGCTCCCAACGCCAAAAGCCCGTAAAATATGTATTCCACATCGCAGGCTTCGTCCATGAGCGTAGCGCAAAAACCACCTGCGTTTGATACCCAGTGCGCTTCGACAAACTCATTGGCGTCAATTCTCGGAGTAACGCCGTAGCATTTCAACATAAATAACGCTGTTGCCGTTGAGAGCAAATCGGGAATCGGCGCGGAATTGTTGGCATAGAACCCGCCGCTGTCATCTTGCAACGAATACAGGTAATCAACATCATCATTAACCCGATAACCGCGCAATTGCCCATTTACAGCCAGTGCAGCAACGGTGGCATTTGTCGAAGCCGTTTTGCTTTCCTTGACATTGCTAAACCCACCGTTTTCAACACGATATGACGAAAGAGACGTCAAAATTTCTTTATAATTTTCTGTTTCAATTCCCAAGTCTTCCTTTAGCGACAGTAACAAAAATTGTGAATAGGGCGAAAATTTATCGCCGTGAGGATAATCCGTAAAATCGGGCAGTGTTTGCTTTGTTTTGAACAATCGGCTCAATGCGAAGTTCAACTTGCCTGTTTTCAGTAATTTGCATAACATACGGCTGCGGGTGTATGCAGCATAGTTGACCAAATCCGACAGTTTGCCGTTATGTTTATCCAACCATTGTTCAGTGCGTTTTGTATTGATTTTCAGTTGCAAAACATAAGCCAGCATCAAACCAAACGAGGTGTAGTACAGGTCGTCATTCCCGTTTTTATCCATAAAAGCGCCGTTTTCGGTCATTTGGGAACTTACAAACGATATTATTCGTTTTTGGGCGTCATCGCCAAGCCTTTTGCAACCTTGCTGCAAGGCGTTGAGCATTTTCAGGGAAAGCGTTTGGGTGTTCACCTCAAAATCCTTTTGGTAATCCTGAACAACAACCGTTTCAACTCCGTGTTTTTAAGCGGCATAAGGCTATCAAGCGCCTGTTGTCTGTATGTTTCAGCCATTGCAGATACCTTTGCCATCGCCTGTTCCAATAGCGGTTTGTTGGCGTTAATCCATTTCGAAATATCTTTCTGCAAAAGCAAATTATCCGGCACATTTTTGTCTTCGCAGTTTTCGCAAATTGCCGCAAGTATCGAAGTGGGGCGCAACTGAATGTTGGTTTCCGATTGAAAATCTTCCAAATCGTCCAACAGTTGATAGGCAATTCCCAAAGCATAAGCATATTTTTCCAGAATTGCTTTCAACGTTTCATCGCCGCCTGCACAAATGACGGCAAACGAAAGAGCAACGCCAAACGCAGGAACCGTTTTGTTTTCAATGATATGAATTGCTTCGTCCATGGTTGTCGGACGGGGATTGCGGCACCACTCCAATTCAAGCCCCTGCCCGCGGCAAAGAGCGATATGGGCAGCCGCAGCCGCTTTCACAAGTTCCATCACGCCGCATTCTGCCAATAATCTGTATCCATCGCCCAACAGTCTGTCGCCCACATTAATAGCAATTGGAACGCCGTATAGAGAGTTGATGGTTGGCTTACCGTAACGCAACTCGTCATTGTCCTCAATATCATCATGTATCAGCGATGCTTTGTGGAATGCTTCAATTGCAATTGCCGCCAATTTTACCGTTTCCGGTATTTGGTCGTTGCCGGTGATTGCCATGAAAGCAGATACCAGCAGATATGGACGCCACCTTTTCCCATCGCCGCAAAGCCATTCGCGGGCAACAATAGATGTTTGGTCAGATGTATCGCCAAACAAATTGGCGAGATTATCGGAAGAAAACCATTGATTGATTTCTGTTTTCAATTGTTCATCATCGGGTAGAGATGCGGTACGTTGCGTATCTGCAAAAACGGCGACAATTTTTTCCACATAATCCGTATCCACATGCGTATCCTTGCATCCCGCGCAATTCAAGGCGACAGCCACTCCCGGCACCGCATTATCTACAAGCAGCGGAAACGTCTTTTCGAGCGATTCGAGGCAACCTACCCCGATAACCGCATCAACCGCGCCGTTTTCGTATAATCCGATGAACTCGCTCACCGAAGTAATTCCTTCGGCAACAAGGCTCATCACCCCTAATTTTTCCGCCATTTCCTCCAATGAAGCGATGGAACAGTTGCCGCATTGTCGGCAAAGCAAGCCCAATTCATCAATTTCTGCCGTACACGCAGCCGAATTACTGAGACATTTGGGCAATAAAAGCATTCTCCGTTCATACGGAATAGTCGAAAAAACATCACTCCATATACGGTTATTCATCTCAACCATAAGCCAGCCCGAAAGTTCAGGCTGTAAACCCTCATTGTTAATCAATTGAAATGACAGATTGGTTAGTTGTCCCAATGAAACAGGCGGAACCAAGCCGCTGCCGTCAATGAAACGCGCCATCAACTCCCTCAACCGATTGCGTTCTTCAACCGTTAGCGGAACCATATAATCAGGTTTTTCCTTATGCTCGGCAATATTCATAAACGCCGCAAATATAGCGTTTTTTTGAGAGGATTTTTTATTTCATTATACATTGTGTTCGCAGAAGTTATTACCCAAAAATCTTGAGCATTCTTTTTTTGTCTTCTTCGTTCTTAGCGCGCACATAGCTTCGGTAGCTGCTGAAACCTGCCGTCAATACGAGATCCATGTTGGTAGAGGATTTGGCTCGGGGCAACTGGTGCAGCCTGTCGAGTTCATCTAATCGGCAACGGTTGATGAAACGACTGAAATTCATACCGTACTCTCTATTAATAAATGCAGACATGTAGGTGCGGTTGGTGTTCAGTTCTGAGGCTACATCTGTGATACGCAGCTTTGGGTTGAGGTAGGGCTTTTTGTCCCGCAGGTACTTGACAAACCGTTTGGGTTCAATTGCCACGAACTTATCCGACAGGAAATCATCGTCATGTTCGATAAGTACAAAGTTATCCGCAAGCAGATTGTAGCACATGATGGGACAGATGAAGAATGAGGGCAACACTCCCTGCATGGAAGACCAAAAGTTGTTGAATACGTTTATATTCAGCAATATCCCTGTAAGCGGAACAGGTATGCAAATCAAGCTGAGTGTTTGCAATACAATCAGCCAGTCTAACGAAGAACGCTGTTTGTCGGCGGAGTAGTCAACTATTTTGCGTCTGTAGCGCCGCATTCTTATTAAAGCGAGAGTTGGATAAAAGGTGTTGTAGATAATAAAGACGAGACCTGTTGCCGTGTAGAAGGTAAAGCCGCTGTTTCCGCCGTAAATGGCTGCTTCCTGCGCTTCAAAGGGGAGTGCAACGGCGCATACCAGCGATATTGCGGTCATAATAACGGGCAGAACATAATGTAGCCGGCTGAATCTGTTGTATCGTTCCGTATTCGTTATAATATGGACAAAACGGTACATGAGTACATGCTCTGCCATGAGTGTAAACAGAAAGAGAGTGTGATAATATACAAAAACCTTGTTATTGGTAACTTGAAATACAAGTCCTGTCCAGCACAGGGTAGAGAGTATGCACGTAAGCGAAAGAGACAAGCGTAATTGTCTCTCCGGTCGGCTCTTACCGGAGTAGGAGGCATCTAACAGCATGATTACCATACACACCAACGCGCTTACGGCGGGTGCGGAAAAAGCCAACGCTTGAATAATCGGTTCGTTTATCATTGTTTTTTTGTTTTCAAATTTTTGGGGGGTTCAGTCCCCTTTCCTTTTCCTGTCGCCTTTTCTTCCGCAGCAACAGCGCGATAGTATTGCCTAAGTTCGCTAAAACCGGCTTGTGCATAGAGCTTGTACACGCTCTCATTCTCATTGCCGAACAGTAACGACAGCCGTTCAAATTCTTTGAGCCGCCAGCGGTTTACAAATCGGTTAAAATTCATGCCATACGTCTTGTTTATAAAAGAGGATACCACCGTGCGGTTTACGTCCATCTCCTTCATTATATCCGTAATCTTAAAGTCTGTTTTCAGATAGGGTTTCTTGTCTCGGAACCACTTTTCCAGTCGTTCCCGGGTTAATATGCCGGAAAAAGCCCTGCGCCCCGATTTTTCCGGCGCGTTTTCTTCTGCGGATATATCGTTGTCTGTTTTCGTGTAGAACAGATATTTTCGCCTGATAATATGATATGTGAGCATGATGAGTTGAACAAATACGCCCAATCCTGCCATTAATCCCCACGTACCTCTTAACATTTTATCGGGAGTTTGCAGAAAAGCAACTATGGAAAAGTAGATGGGAAACAGCGACAAGATAACCAAAAATGTCACCGAATTGACAGGCATACTTAAAAGGTTCTTTGCATCGCGTGCCCAACGGGTGTAGCGAACAAGTTGCAGGTTGAACAACGAGTAGTAAATCAGCATGAAAACCGTCCTTGTAAAAGCTATTGGCGATATAGAGAGTTTTGAATATAACTCATTATTTCCTGAGTGCATGGCTAAACTGCTTTTCACTGTCTCCTGCACATCAAATGGAATGAAAAACGACCATACCACCAACGCCCCTCCAACCACTAAGGGAGCAAGGTAATGCAGCGGTGAAAAATTCTCTTGTTGCCCCATTGTCATCAGAAGGCAGAGTATCCGATAGAAAAATATCGGCGACAAAATATTGGCGACAAAACATATACTCCTCAGATAAACGAATGCTTTTGGAACAAAAGCGTAACAAAACAAGGTAAGCCATACCACAATATTCAACAGCAGGTAGGTAATAAGAATGTTCTTCAGCCTCCTTTCTTCCCTGCTTATACAGTCATTTAGCGAAAAACCCACCAATGTAATGCAGGCGGTAGCGGAAAAAAAGGGAGCAAGGAACGGTAGTGCGTCTAAATATATCTGAAAATCCATCATAATTTAATGCTGCAAATTTACGTGAAGTTCTTTGAATTACACACATGCCGGTATATTTTTTTTCAAAAAACTCAGAAAAACAGACTCAAAAATAATCAAAAAAAATCCAATCGACTATTTGTACGATTTGGCAGCCAAATTACAATTTGGCTTGAAAAAAATATATGCCAAATCGTAATTCAAAAAAAGGTTTTGTCAATTTGGTTTTTTATTCTGTTGCTCTCATACGTATCTTTGTTAAAAAAACGGAAGGAAAAAAGGTTTAAAAAACAAAAAAATAAAGATATGGAAAACTTTAAAATTATACTGAACGGGAATGGTGATACCGAATATTGTCAAAACAGGCAAAATGATAGGACTATTTTACTTATAGAATGTGCCGTGAGGCAGGAAATGATAGCCAAAGGGTTTATTAAGAAGCGTTTCCCGTTTGCAATAGCGATAGTAAATGAAGAAAATTTCAAAAAAAGTTAAACTTTAAAACGAAATAATTCACTTCTATAACTTATAAAATTATAAATAAATGAAACGACATTTTTTAAATTTATGCTTTAGTGTTTTGTTGCTGGCGATATATTCGTGTGACAAAGAATTACACATTATGATGCCTCAGGGTCCCAAAGGCTCTGACGGAGTATCGGCTTATGAAGTCTGGGCTCAAGCCGTAAAAGACGGGGCTATAAACTGGGATGCCGACCGGACAGACATCAACAATTATTTTCTCTACTTGAAAGGTAATGATGGTCAGGAAGGAAAAAGCGCCTATCAGTTATGGCTTGATGCGCTTGCTGCTGGAATAGAAAATCCGCACTCTCCGAGTGAACAATGGTCTCGGGATAAAAGCAGCGTTCAGGACTTTTGGTATTTTCTGACAGGGGCTAAAGGGCAAGATGGAGGCGTGCCGACCATCGGCAATAACGGCAACTGGTTTATTGACGGGGAAGATACAGGATTACCGGCAAAAGGCAAAGACGGCAGCAGTGTCGTAACTATCGGCGGTAACGGCAATTGGTTTATTGACGGTACTGATACGGGGACAGCGGCTTTCGGTCAGAACGGCGCCCCCGGCTCCAACGGACAGAACGCTTATGAGTTGTGGGTTGCGGAGGTGGCTAAAGGTATTGACGACCCTCACAATCCGGGGCAGCAATGGGCAAAAGACAAGACGAGTACAAGCGATTTCTGGAATTTTCTGAGGGGAAAAGACGGCGAAAACGCCGAGGAAAATAAACTTGAAGATGACCGGATTTTAATCGGCAAACCGAATGTGCTGCTCCAGCCCGTAGCGTCTAATTACAACGAGTTTATTAATCCCGAAGACGGCAGTGTTCGCTATCGCGTATATGATATTGCCGGTTCTCCCGCTCCCGGCGCCAAAGTACAGCTGCCCGGAATAACGAAAGAATACACGGCAGATGCAAACGGCTACTTTATTGTGGAAAAAGACGATTTGCCCGCTGCAAAACCTGCAACTAAAGTTGCTATGGTAACATACAGCGGCGAAACCAAAGAATCTGCGGAAAATGCCGAAGTGCCAGCCAGAATGCTTGTGAGAATCAGATTACAGGACACAAATCCATTTCCGCGACTTGATGTTACAAATGCCAAAACACACGTAGCATTTTATCTTATTGTAGAGAGAAGCGCTGATGGCGGAACAACATGGGAACCGATTCCCGCTTATTTGGGAGGTATTAATGCGCGTCACGGAATTAAGGCTTATGTATGCAGCGACCCTAATGACCCGCAATCTTACATTCGTAACGGGGACACTTATACATCAAGTATTCTTCCCACAAGTTTCAACAATCTTATTGATGTTACAAGAAATGATTACATAGTGCGGGTTAACAGGCTGCGAAGGGAAGAATGGTACTACCCTAACGTTGCCGACAAGTGGGATGGACAAAACCATTATTTTACATTAGTTGTTGATGGAACCTATTATGGGGAATTGCTTCAACTGAATGCGGTTACAAAAATGCCGCCCATACAGGGTATGCCTTTTATAAAAGACATAACAGCAGCCGATTGGGATCCGGGAACATATAGCGTCAGACCTGTAACGGGCGATTTGGATATATCGCATGTTGACTACGACCTGATGTTTAAAGCAGCGCTCAAAGCGGTAAATATGGGAACACACACTTACTTTGAACCTGAAAATGAGGAAGCGTCTGTCTATCTTAACGCGCCGCTCAGAGTCGCTTTCGGAAACGAAGAAGCATTACCGGCTTTACAAAGTACGCCCTTCACGATTAAAACGTCTCTTGTTTCAAAAGCAACGCCGACACCGGCTAACTGGATAACTGTAACTCTTACGACAACAACACATTATTTCTATTCATTGAATACAATTGGGCGTTTCAGATTTAAAGACGGCGCGGAACTTAATAAAAATTCGCTGATAATAACGCGGACAGGCACAAATTATAACTACCCCGATATAGAGGTAACTTACATAGAATAATCATAAACCATAAAAGATGAATGCGATGAAAATAAAATATATAATTATTTCACTGTTGTTGGCGGGGGGAACGTTTCCCCTTGCCGCACAGGACAGTGTTGAAAACTCCCCTCAAAAAGCATGGGAGTTCGGTCTCGGAGGAACAATTTATCAGTTCGACCGCGTAGCGTTCAGCAATTTCTCGACCTTAGAAGACGGCAGTTATATGTTTGACCTTAAATTAAAAAACTCCGTCTATGGCGGTAATCTCTACATTGCTCGCGAATTGAGCAAACATTTCTATCTCGATTTGTCGGGAAGCGTTGGTTATGCCGGCAAGACGTGGGGAAACAGCAGTAAAGGCTGGCTTTATACTGCCGGTTTAGGATTACAATGGCGTTTGGGCGAATATTTTCAATCCAAATATATTGATCCTTACCTACGCATAGGGGCAGGGTATATGTATAAAGATTTTATGATTTACTATGCCGGAACCGAAGGCGCTTCTTCCGCCCAAATGGGATGGGTACAGAACAATCTTCAAAACAAATCGGGCGCAGACAGGAAACACCTGCTTCCCATTAGCGCGGGTGTGGGAATTAATATGTGGCTCAACGACCGCTGGGGAATAGGGCTGCAAGGGAACTATGTATTTATGCCCTACAAAAACGTGGCAAATTCGCTTCAGGGAACTGCAATCCTCATGTACCGCATAGGCGGCAAGTCGAAAAAAACTGCCTCGTCTCCGGTTGTTCAGTATGTCGACAGACCGGTAGAGGTAGAACGTATAGTCGAAAAAGAAGTTGAAAAAATAGTGGAAGTCGAAAAAATAGTAGAAGTTGAAAAAACATGGGAAGATTCGGGCAGGGGAACGCTGTTGTTCAACCTCTTTAATAATATCTATTTCGATCTTAATCGTGCCACCATTACCGAAGACTCGCAAGAGGCATTGAATCATATTGCCGAAATTATTAAAAACGAACGCAACGGTCGTTTTCTGATTACCGGTTTTACCGATGCAAGCGGTTCGTTGCAGTACAATCAGGATTTATCCGAACGGCGCGCAAAGGCAGTAGCTGATGCATTGATAGCTCGCGGCGTGCAGAAAGAGATGTTGAAGACGCGTGGAGTGGCAAGCCGCATTGCGGTTGTCGGAGCTTCCGCCTCCGACGAAATACGCCGTGACGACCGGAAAGTAACGATTGAAATTATTAACAATCAAGCCTATTGGGACTACCTGTAAAAAAGACTAAACTACCTTCGGCTTTTAGCCGAAGGGTTTGGGATCGGCTAAAGCCAACTTAAGATTGGTTTCTACTAATATCTGCTTAATGTATAAAATATCCCCTACCATGCATATGACAACGAAAAAAACTCCGACAATGGTTATGCTATTGAGAAAATATTACCAATAAAATACTAAAGTCTTCACCTAAAGGCGAGGGATTTTCCCACAGATTGATACATTAATCTTGAATCAAAATTTAAAACTAAAAACAGATGCAGTCAGCAAACTATTGACAGTCAGGTAGAGAGTTGAAAATTTAATACAACACATACATCAGGATTGCGTCATGCAAAGTTATTTTTGTATTTTTGGCGTTTTTAAAGCAAAATGACAAAAACGCTTGCATTATTATTCATAGCAACGCTTCCTGTTTGGCTAACTTCATGTCTTGATGCCGAATGCATTGACGAGACGAAAGTTTATATGAAGGTTTCTTTCTACGACTACGAGAGAAAAGTAATAGCTTCGCCCGACAGTGTTACATTATTTGGGGCAGACAGCGAGTTAAAAATATACGACAACCAAAAAGGCATTACTCCTCCTGCGCTTTTACCGTTAAAAGGTTGGGACAACGAAACGAAATTTATTATCACAATAAACGGAACTACCGATACTGTGCGGTTTGTACACTCAAACTCTCCCCATCTGATTTCGAAAGAATGCGGTTACTCAATGTATCACACATTGGATACAATCTATTATACCACCAATGAAATAGACTCTATATCCTTAATTAATAAGGAGGTTACTCTCATAAACATAGAAAATGTGGCGATATTTTATTAGCATAATTTTTGTTGCAGTCGGCTGGGTTTGCAAATTGCAGGCTCAGGATACAATTATGTTTCCGCTGAAACTCAGGGTGGGGCTTGATCTTGCCGGAGCTTCAAGGTATTTTTACGATAATGAGCGAGCCTATATCGAAGCTTTTTTCAGCGCCGATTTGGACGAAAAACGTTCGGCGATATTCATTGCGGGAAGAGGCGATTATGCGTATTCACGCTACAGAGATGAAAGTTTTAGAATGTATCATTTCAATTCAAATGGTTTTTATTTTAAGAGCGGCATTGATATTAATATGTTTAATCCCAAAAAGTCAGACGGAAAATACTCTTTGGGAATCGGATTCAGATACGACGTAACTAACTACTCATACGCTGTTTCGGAAATTAATCTCGAAAACGATTGGGGCAGTTATCAAACTTCCATACCCAAAAACCGAGCATGGGCACACTATATTGAAGCTGCGCCGGCTGTTAGAGCTGAAATTATAAAAAACATAAGTCTTGGGTGGTCGGTAAGTTTAAGAAAAACAATATCAACAGGGACAGGAAAAGATATGAAACCCATATACATACCGGGTTATGGAGACGGATCAAAATCATTCGGCTTAGCGGTAAACTATTTCATTATATGGAACTTTCCGTTTAAAGAGAAAAGAGTTATAATACATCCGAGAGAAGAAGATCCTGACGAATAGAAGTCCCGCTGTCAGGTCATTTTTTTAATCCCCAAAAAAATCATTCGCAAAATTCATTTGCAAAATTTAATTCGGAAATGAAAATTTTTATTATTTTTGCATCTATAATATAATAGATATGATTTTTATTATTTTTGCCTCTGTATCAGCATTTGCCATAAGTTTTCTCTTTATGCCTATGCTCAAAAATATTTTACAAAAAGAACAAGTATTAGACGAAGGAGGAAAGCGAAAAATACACAAAGGATATGTGCCATCAATGGGCGGCATTGTTATATTTATTGCTTTTACATTTTCAATATTGGCATGGTTGCCCGGCAATCCGTTTTTTGACAGCAAGTATGTGCTCGGAGCAATTTCTCTTATTGCCCTGTTGGGCATACGCGATGATTTTGCCCCTGTGTTGCCGAAACAAAAGTTGTTGGTTCAGCTTATTGCCGCAGGTATTATTATTTTTCTTGCCGACATTCGAATATATTCATTTTACGGTTTTTTAGGCATAGAAATTATACCCGAATGGCTCAGCTATATCATCACTGTTTTATTTATCATTTTTGTTACAAACGCCTTTAACCTTATTGATGGAATTGACGGTTTAGCCGGTACCATAGGAATTTTTGCCTTAGGCTTTTTAGGCTCTTGGTTCTATCTTGCAGGATACCCGTCACACGCAATTATAGCCATCACTCTTGCAGGAAGCACTTTGGGATTCTTATTATATAATTGGCACCCCGCTTCCATATTCATGGGCGACACAGGCTCGCTTGTAATTGGTTTCGTTCTGTCGCTATGCTGCATCTGGCTTCTTGATTTAAACGCAAATTTGCCGGATGCAAGCCTGTATCATTTTGACGCTCCCATAAGCATAATTTCAGGAGTGTTATTACTTCCTGTATTTGATACTGTCCGCGTATTTATTTTACGAACACGCAAAGGAGTATCTCCTTTAAAACCTGACAAACGACATATACATCATCAGTTGTTACGAATGAAAAAGGATCATGCACAAGCTACAATAATAATTGCGTTGGTTTATGCGGCAATTCTTGCATTAATAACGGTTCTTGCAAAAATAGTATCAGACAATGTACTAATCCCGCTTATTGTTATCTCTTGTATTTTGCTTGATATATTTATTAAAAAAAGACTTTATCATTTTTTTAAAGAGAGGCATTAGAATATATCTCACCCGTAAAATTTGTGAACAGGATATTTTTTGTACTCAAACGAAAGCAGAAAGGAAAAATACTTTTTAAGGAGCGACTATGTAATCATTTTAATTGAGCGCCGTCTATTGCTTTCAGGTTTTTCAACGGTATCTTTTGCATTTTCGACTTGAGTGATTCGTCTACCACAATGTTTGTTGGTTTTATGTCGGTTGCGGATTTAGATTTCCGTTGCGTTATACTTGTGTTTTTAAGCGCATCTGCCACAGAGGTTGAACGTTGCGCGGTCGACCCTATGGTCGATACTGGCGTAAGTTGCAGTTTGACATTGGCATAAAAGTCAGTAAACGCACTCTCAAGTTGACCAGTGGCTCTATTATATGCCGCAACACCCACCACCGCTTCATACTGTTTGCCGTCATCAGTAACCGTATTAGGAAATTCCAATATTCCGGTAGAAGGATTATATTTTACAACATGATTTTCGAGAGGTAATAAGGTCATATATCCTCCTTCGATGTAACCAATACGGAAATAACCATCATAAGTGTCATTATATGCGACTATCGTATAGTTGTCTATCACTAATTCTCCGTCCTCATCATCTAAATATACCGTAATGTCGTCATTTCCCCAATTTGTAATTTCATACCACTTGTCATTGCCGCTTTCCACAGGTTCAATCATTCCTGCCCATTTATTATCTCCCGGAGGGGATAACAATCTGGGTGTTGCGGTAGCCGTATAAGCGCTTTCTACAATACCCCCATACTCTTCCGATTTATTTGTAAACTTAACCGTTCCCGTAAAACTGATGCTAATATCTTTGACCTCAACGCCCGAATCGCTGTCTTCGCCCGTAAAATTGGCGGTGATGGTATAGGTGTTACCCGTCAAAGAGACGGTAAAAGTTCCGCCCGTAATTATTGTCCACACCGAATTGTTTCTGTCAAACAAATAAGTCGAATAAATGGTGGCGTCTTCAACTCTGCCCGCTAAAAATGTTCTTACGGCGCCGGTATTTGCAAGGGTATATGTTCCCGCGTCTAATCTGAAATTGGCAAAACTTGACGGTAATGCGCAAAAACCTTCTATCCTGATTCCCACATCGGAGTCGGAGGAATTAAACAGCCATAAATCAAAATTAGCCGTTCCCGTTTCATAAAGATTTCCCCAATACTCACATTCAGCCGTATTGTAGGTAACAGTTGTCGGCGCAGTCTCTTCGGGCGTAATATCAACTTCCAGAAAATCATTACAGGATACCATCATGACTGCAAGTATCCATAACATCAGGTAACGAAAGCGTTTTGATGTTTTCTTTTTGATTGGCGCAATGCCGTTTTTCAAATTATTAAATATACTTTTCATTTTTTCTTCTGTTTATATGATTGATTGTTTAAAACTTCCAGCCCAGCGAAACAGAGATCACCCTGTTCGTCCACTGTAAATTATTTGCCATGTCGGATAATCCGTGCAGATAGCGTGCATTTATGACTAATCCGTAATTGAATTCATATCCTGCGCCAACGGCTATGCCGGTGTCTTTTCCGCCTTTCAAATCCGAAAGTTTAATATTGTTTCCGTCTATCGCCTTTGTATCAGGACTGACTGTCAGCAGATAACTGATCCATGGACCGAATTCGAAATTCAAGCCCTCATACGCATACAACTTAATCATCAAGGGAACGGTAATGTAGTCGAAATTGATTCTGTCGCCGTTAACCGCAAACCCTTGTCGTGAATAGAGCAGTTCGGGCTGCAAACCGAATAAACCCGGCGTGTTTTCCCTGTAGCCGAAATTCAGATTCAAAAAAACAGCGGCATGGAAATCGTGCTTCATTTCCGGCAAAAAGTCAATATCAGTCGTGCTATTGCTGATATTTGCAATATTCAAACCGACTTTAATCCCCACGCCCGCTTTGATGCTTGAGGCAGTGGAAGCTGGAGAAGCAGGGGAAACAGGGGAAGCAGGATAAACAGGAGGAGTTGTAACGGACGGTGTTTCAGGTTCTTCCGTAATTTCTATTATTTCGTCCGCAGGAACAGGTTCGGGAAGAATTTCAACTTCCGTAATTATTATACTTTCTAAATCGGGTATTTCCACAATAGTTTTACCTGCCTGTTCAATGGTGATTTCATACCTCAGCGTGTTGGCAACAATGACAAGATTTTCCCTTCTGCCGTCTGTTTCGCCGTTTTCCACGCATATAACGGTCAGTCTGTTACTGCCAATTCGGGTGGTACACCACTCCGGAGTTCTTTCAACCCTCCACGTGCTTGAATTGGTATTGACGGTAATAGACTGTTCGCCTCCCTCTTCGGTAAACGAGAGCGCTCCCGGCGATACAACCAGAAATGTTGATTCATCGCTTTTCCCGCCACATGCCGCAATGCCTTGAATACATCGGTCTTCCCATCTGTCAAGTTCGTGATTTGCAGGCAAGTCTCTGCAATTGCGGGTTAATCTGAACCGCCGGAGCGCTTCCCAGAATTGCGGAACCGCTTCAACACATCTGCCGCTTCTTTCCAATCTTTGGGCTTCATTAAATATTTCCCTGCCTTCATTTAATCCTATCTGATAGCAGGATTGTTGTCCTTGCAGCTCTGCTGTTGCAAGCAGAAGGAGCATAATTACGATTTTAACTTTTGCGTTTGTCATCTTGATTATTGTTTATAATTTGCTTTTTATTCTCTACGCGGAATTACTTTTACATATTCATCATACAGCGCCTTTGCCTCTTCATGTTCGGGATCCAGTTCCAACGCCTCTCTAAGTGCAAATAATGCCATTTCCGAGCGAACTGCAAAGGCTTTTTTTGCATTTTCGATGGAAATGTCGATTACATCGTCCATTTTTTTTCGCAACAGTCTGATACGGTGTTCCATATCGGGCAATTGCAGGGAATGTTGATTTGTCAGTTCCTGTGCTTCCATATATTTCGTCAGCGTTTCTCTCCATGTAGACAAATCGTTTTCATCGAAAAGCGCGTCAGCCTGTTCGATAATCTGAATACATTCTTGCAGTTTAGGCACAGGCTTAGGTTTATTCATGTAACTTCCTGCAAAAAAGCCTGCACACAATCCCAAAACAAGCATAACCAAAGCCAGAAAAAGAGGCAGTTTACGACTTGCGTGTTTTGTTGTCTTTATCGGCACCTCAAGAAGATAGTGTTTTGCTTCTTCGGAAATGGCTTTTGCCGTTGGTCTTTCCCATGTCTTTTCAAGCAGGCATTTTATGACAATATCTTTGAGTTTTTGCGACCATTCGCCGGAAATTATCGGCATTTCCGCACCTCTTTTCTGCGCAAGACCGCCATTTTCACCGAAAGGTGGTTTGCCGGTCATCAGTTCAAACAGAGAGGCGCCCAACGCCCAAACATCGCTGGCTTTGATAGGCTGATAATCTGTGTTGAAACGCTCAGGCGCCATATATGTCATGGTTCCCGCTTTTGAGCCTGCCGACTGAAGAGTGTTCCGCACCTTGGCGCTGATTCCGAAATCGGTAATTACGAATGAATCGTTACTGTCCAACAAAACATTGTCGGGTTTGATGTCCTGATGAATAACAGGCGGTTCCTGTGCATGAAGGTAGGCAAGACCGGAAGCTACGTCCTGCAAAAATGTCCATGCCGTCTTTTCATTAATTTTTCCGGTTAATTTGACGCTCGACCCGTGTTCGCAGTGCGGCAGAATCAGGTAAGGCATTCGCTGAAATACATCGTAGTGGGTTGGGCGCAGCAGGTTGGCATGGTTCAGGTTGAATACCATCTTGAACTCTTTGCTGAATTGCGATACGCCATCTTCGTCCAATCCTCTGCCCGGAGCAAAAACTTTTAAAGCAACGGTCAAACCGGCTTGCGTGTCCTCTGCCAGCCACACTTCCGAATAACCTCCCTGACCAAGCAACCGTTTCAATCGGTAGCGATCATGATCGCCAAATAATGCGTTTTCCTGTAATTGTATCATCGCTTAATAATTTATTTGATGAAATTTTCCAATACTATTCTTGCGGCGAAGATTCCGGCGGTAATTCCCACAATTAAGCCCATCATAAACCACCATATATGTTTTTTTGCAGGCTTTTCTTGTGTAGGCGCCTCCACAGGCATTGTAGTTTTCTGCTCGCCTCCCGATACTATCCGGCATAGCCCGATGGTAACATTGTCGTGCCAACCGGCATCGCGGGCTGCATTCCATAAAGCGTCCCGACATGCTGCCATGTTTTCGGCATTTTCGCCAATCACCGTTTCAATTATGCGGTCGCGCAGCGCGCCGCTAAGTCCATCGCTACATAACATAATGACGTCTCCGTCATGCAAAGGATATTCCTTCACTTCGGGTTCTGCCGCCTCAATTGTACCTCCCAGACACCGGGTAATAATGTTGCTGTTGGGGTGGTCAAAAGCAAGCTCTTCGGTCAAATGCCCCGCATCAACCAAAGTCTGTACATACGAGTGGTCGTGCGATAACCGCTTCAAGCCGGCGGCGGGATTGAAACAGTATGCGCGACTGTCGCCGCACCAGCCGATGTATGCGGATTGACCGATTATCCACGCCATGACTATCGTACTGCCCATTCCTTCCTTTTCTTTGTCATTTTGCCCTTCTTCCTTGATTCGCGTATCGGCGGCAACAATGGCTTTTTCAATATACTGCACGATGCTCTCGGAAGCGGCAACAACCTCTTCGGTCAAACGCTCGGACGAAAACCACTCCTTAATGGTTTCCACAGCTAATTTTGATGCAACCTCGCCTGCATTCGTGCCGCCCATGCCGTCACAAACAATCAGCAACGCGCCTTTTTCGCCCAGGTCAACTTCATTGTCGGTTACGAAACTCCATTGATCAGCAGACAAATCATCGGTCAGCTGAAAATTGTCTTCGTTGTTTAAACGTCCCGCCGCTTCGCAACGGGCTGCCATTATAAATTTAATTTGGTTCATATTTAATTCGTAATTTTAAATTTCTAATATCCTTCTACTCTTAATTTTACGTCTCCGATTGAAATAATATCGCCCGGACTGATTTGCATACCTTCATAAGAAACCTCCGCCGAATTGACAAATGTTCCGTTCTTGGAATGTTTCCAATTGTTGCCCTCGCCTCTGTTTCCTGTCCACTGTCCGTCTCTGATATGCCATTGTTTTGTATCACAGTCCGTTTCCAAAGTACAGTGATTGCGCGAAATATAGGCGCTTTGGTTTTCGACTATGGCAAGGGTGTTTTTAACGCCGGCGTCCTGCCGTCCCACTGTGAGCAACCGCCGACCGTTGCATAACAGGGAATTGAGTTTATAAACCCTGCCGTATTCTTCGCCCTGCATAATACGCAGCAGAACTCCGTTTTTAACGATCATCTGCACAGGCGGCATATACGATTTGTATGTTACGTCTTCTGCGCCGCGCGGCATCAACTTCAACACATTATCAACCGACTGTAAACGCTGTTTATAGTTTGGTTTCAGACAACCCTCTATTACAGGCAAATATGATTTTCCGACACTCGTTTCGGTTAGTCTTTTCCTGTCCCAGTTTCCTTCACGTCCGTTTTTTTTATAAATCTCCAAATCAATCATATTTTCTATTTTGCCGAAAGGCAATCTTCCGGTAATCAGTTCGAACATCATCACGCCGAAAGAAAAAATATCGGTAGTGGGAAGAACGGTAACATCTTTTTCGGGCTGTAACTGTTCGGGAGGCATATAGGGATACGTTCCGAGAATCTGCTGTGGAATACCCCAGACGTTTCGTTCGGTCATTCGTTTATTACGGTCGCCCGATATGCCGAAGTCGGTTAAGGCAGCCGACCCGTCATCTCTGATTAACACGTTTGCAGGTTTCAGGTCGCGATGAACTTTGCCGCAACGGTGCAAATCCTTCAACCCGAAAAGCGTCTCTTTTCCTATTTTTATCAAATCGGGTTTAGCGCTGTTCATCCACTGTTTTAAATCGCCGTTAGGAAAATACTCCATAACAATATAGGGATTGCCTTTCACCAACCCGTGATCGGTAGTTCGAACCAAGTAATGACTGTCAATCAGTCCCGTTTGGTACTCCATATCGAACCTTGCAACCAGCTGTTGTCTGATATCCTGTTGTATCTCCCACAATTTCAGCAGTTTTAACGCATAGACCTGATCTGTGTCGTCCTTTACCTTAAAAACCTTTCCAAAGGCGCCTTCGCCAAGTCTCTTTTCTACCCGGTACTTGCCATCAATAATCTCTTCCGTGCGGAAGTCGCATTTTTGAGCATTGCCATTCATCTGAACTGTGATTTTAACGGTTATTCGGTTTGGTTTTCCGAAACGCAATCGAATTTAAACGATCTGTTTCCCAACATAATGACGTCTCCGGCTTTTAACTCGATTTTATCTCCGGCATATATATAGGTTGTCTTCAACGCGCTTTTGTCCTGAAGATGCCACTTCCCGTTTTCAAAACTCAATTCGGCTTGTGTTTTTGATGTAATGGTTTGGTTGGCAGGCTCTGTATTGCCCCTGTTCAGTTGTATTACATCGCCCGAAAAACGCAATGAAGAATGTTTTTTTGGTTCTTCGTCACCCAAAATAAAGGTTAATGAACATTCGGGAGTTTGAATTTTATTATCTGCGTCTATCCAGGGCTTGATAGTACCGTCCATATTTTTATGTTCGCTCGTCAATGACGCTCCGCAATTTGCACAATAATGAGCGGTTTCAGGAACAGTGGCTTTACAGAAAATGCATATCTCTTCGACCGTTTTAGGTATATCCGGCGTTTGTTCCTGTTCGTTCTGTGGCAATGACTCTTTGTCAACAGGCGTTTCCTGTTTTTCACCTACAAAGATATGTCCGCAATGGGGACACGTTTTTTCAGCATCTCTGATAGGATAGCCACATTCAATACAACCCTTTGCTGTTTTCTTCGGGTCAAATTTTCCGGAAGAGGGGTTGTCTTCCGAACCTTTTATCGGAGCGCTACACTTTTCGCACTTGGCATTATTTGCCGGATTCTCCCAGCCGCAATTCTTACATCTCATAATATTATACATTTTAATGATTACAAAATTACTGAATATTATTAACTTTTTTGCGACAAAATTACACTCCCAATTTATACCTGTCAATCCCCCTAAAGGGTGAAAATTAAAATTTTTCGTTTTTTTTATCCCCACCTTCAAAGTCCCAACAATTACAACCGTACCGCTGTAATGTCAATAATAAAATTATCGAATATAATAGACTACAGACTTTTGATTAAAGACTGCCTCCCCTCAACGCTGCCGACATCTGCGAATACTGACCGCCAGTTTACAGATTGACATAGCTTCGCCATCGTCAGTCACACTATGGCAACTGACGTCATATATAATATATGACAAAAATCATGCCAAACGGGGACGATTTTGCCAAAAAAACGTAGAGACGGATAATTCCCAAAAACTAAAGCGCCTTATAAAATTCGCGATTCATTCGGGCAATAGCGTCAATTTTAATCTGTTTTGGGCATTGGGCTTCGCAGGCTCCTGTATTTGAGCATGAGCCAAATCCGAGTTCGTCCATTTTTGAAACCATTGCTCTTACCCTCTCTTTTGCCTCGATTTTGCCCTGCGGCAACAATGCAAATTGTGAGATTTTGGCAGAGACAAACAATGCGGCAGAGGCGTTTTTACAAGCCGCCAC
>Ga0099364_10004528_pt1 | contig 21042 bp, 24 predicted proteins | sample TergutTh196P3_FD_73070 | JGI IMG/M metagenome (GOLD analysis project Ga0099364, IMG submission 73070) | Microcerotermes parvus P3 segment gut microbial communities from Pointe-Noire, Republic of the Congo - Th196 P3 | ecosystem: Host-associated > Arthropoda: Insects > Digestive system > Gut ... | reverse complement strand
GTTGGCATGTTGTTCGCCTGAATTGCCAAAGCGAGCCAACCCAAAAAAGTCCTGCCGGTCATAATGCTTGATGGCGAGCCGTTTTTCACCTCCACCTGGACAAGCACACGTTACCACCGCTCCCGTTCGATAGGCTCGCTGGAGTACTTTTTTCCAGGACGCTGCGTACTTGTCATCCGACTGAAATTCAGGCGAGTATCGCGTGGCAGGCTGACCAGGCAACTGTATCGAAATTGGATAAAGCATGGCATCTCCTACCTTCGCGCCGTGCGGCTGGCGCAAAAGCAAAATCGTGTTTTGTATCGTAAAGCGCAGATACGCGCTTGTCAAGAAAAAATTGTAACAAACTGCGACGGCATATAACGTAAGTTATATAACATATGACGTAAGTTATACGTGCCTATCTTACTGGGATGACGACCTGCCTCCCTGAAGCCCGCGAGAATTGTAGTGTCTTTGGTGACAGACGTTTTTTTGTTCTTCATATGCAAATAATGATGTTGCTGTCCGCGCTGTGGGAAACGCGCTAGCGTTTTCCACAGAAAGGATAGCGGGGGTTCGGGGGCAAAGCCCCCGAGACAGTGGAAAGTGTGGGTAACTTTCCGGTGCGGCGTAAGCCGCATTGTCCATCAGGCACAGGTTTATCGTGCCTGTGGGCAAAGGGAAGTTATCCATACTTGCAACGGAAACAGTGTGAAAACATTGCAGAACGGATTGGTTTTTTTGCGTTTGAATTATCAACAGGAGTTTGGGAGATGATTACAGGATATATACAGGTAAACAACATATATATACAGGCGGACGATAATGTATTACAAAATTTCCTTTATTGCCAAGGCTTGAGTGTTGTTATCTCGTGTTTTTGCGGGGGGAGTTATGCGTAGCTTTACGGGGGGAGTTATGCGTGGATAGGTCTACTTTTCCACAGGATTTTTCCACAGCATTGCGCCCGCGAAAATTTCTCAATGCCGGGGGGTCTTATGCGTAGATTGAGAGCACCGGCGCGGGGGGTCTTATGCGTGGCGTGCCGAGGGCTTTCAGGCGAAGAGACCAGTCATAGCATTTTTCGCGCCCGCGAAAATCACTTAAAAAGATCGCCCTGTTGTTCTTCTAAACGCTTTATGTGTGTGGGGCTTGGGTAAAGCACAAGGCCATTGTCTTGCGCTTCTAGCTTGGCTTCGGGATAGACTACCTGTACTGCTTTGGCAGCTTGGATAAAGTATTTCTTAAAATCTCGAATGGCTTGGGTTTTGTCTGCGTATCCGCTGAAGTCGGTGCCGAATTGCATCATCAATGATTCCCAAGGGATCGGATGAGTTGGTCGGCGCGTGTATGACATACGATATGTCAGCCAGTTGTACAAATCCATTGCCATTGGCGACCCTCGCAGAGCCTTGTAAGCTCGGAGATCAATGGGTACAGGGTTGGTGACGCACTCCTCAAAAAAGTGCTGATTTAAATGTAGTTCACTTTGCCACTTGCCAGCATCTTCAGGCGCGAGTGGCGTCCAAAGTCGTTTCTCATTGTTCTCTCGATCTTCCAAGAGTTGCCGTTGGAATTGTTTTTCGTCGAGAGTTACATCATGGGCGACCATGACGCCACGAAGCTTAAAGCTCTTATTATCGCCATCAAAGGTAGCTGTGACAACGCTGCCGAAAAGCCGTTTCATCTGTTCTGTCACACGGGTTATAGAGCCGTTTTTCCCGCCGGTAAAGTGCTGCACATCCATAACATCAAGCAGAAAATTTCGTAGCGAATGCCCCAGTTCAAGTGTTGGCGATTGCGTCTTGACACATTCGGTTGTGAGCCATGACATGAGCAAGCGCGGATAGATGCCATACGGAATGCCGCCGTAGTATCCTGCCAGAATCCGTAACCGGAATTTCCCATTTCTTCGTTCGTAGGCATCGGCTTTAGGGTCTTTGTACGGCATAGACGCTTGCACTAAAGCTCTTGCCATGTAGCCTACATGGCCTGCTTTATGCGCGTCTTCCGCATCAATGGCAAGGTGCGTGTCAATCGCCTTCTGTATCCATTCGGGAATAGCTTTTACACTGCTGTAGTCAACAACAGTTTCGGGATTTTTTTAACCACGGAACTTTCTCCCAATTTTGAAATCAGCAAAAATGCCGCTTGAGTCAAATGGTTGTTTGGCAATGCCTTGCATGAAAGCAGCCAGAAGAAAAGCGCCTTTGCCTTTCGTTGCGTACCGCCTGTTTCGCAGTCCTACAATTAAGGCGTCAGTTGCCTTTTTCGCCGTTAAGGCATCATCATAGGCCGTTTTGAGATATGCGTCGACCTGCTTGATTGTACCTTCCGGGGCGTCCTCAAAGGCTTTACTCACAGTGTATCCGGCCTGTAAATTGCTGTACACATCTTCAAGAATCTCCTCGATTCCCTTTTGCGTTTTCGCGGGCGCGAAAATCTCCGTAGACGCTTTTGGCTTGGTCTGTTCTTTCACCGCCTTTACCTGGTCACGCGCATTCGCGCCACGATTTTTCTTCAGTTGGTCAACCAGTTCTGCCGCCGCTTCTGGATTGCGCTTTTCAATCCGCGCAACATCAAGGATCAGCTCCTGATCCGCGCTGATGTTTTCCATGACGATCCGATTGGCCTGTTGCGGCAGTTTAAGCAATTGCAGTTTCTTGGAAATCCATCCGTGGCTCTTGTGATATTTTGCCAGCACTGCCTCAACGCTGCCCAACTCATCAAGGTCGCGCTGGATTTGCGCCGCCTCTTCCAGCATGGTCAAGTTCATTCGATGGATGTTTTCGGCAAGTTGTGCATCCTTTGCCTCTTCATCAGTCATTTCCCGGATGTAGGCCGGGATGGTTTCAAGACCGACGCGATTAGCAGCGCGTAAGCGTCGCTCACCAGCGATGAGTTCATAGCCTTCGCCGAGCGGGCGGATTAGGATTGGCTGCAAAACTCCTTGCGCTGCTATGCTGGCAGCAAGGTCATCCAGAGGGTTTTCAGCATCCTCAAAGGTTTTTCGCACTTGTGCCTTGACGGCAATGTCAGCAACTGGGATAAGCGCATAAGCAGGCGACTTGTTAAACAGTGCGTCAATCCCGCTACCGGAAAGGGCGCTTGAAGCCTGGGCGAAAATCCCCTTTTTTGCGGGTTTGGTGGTGGTCATTTCGTTGCTCTCTCAATGATGGTTTCGCAGGCAGCGCGCCACTCAATTGCGGCTTTTCTGTGACTGTCCCCGCGAGTGGATACCCAGACAGGCTTTCGTTGCGCGACGGCTTGCCTGACTGCTTCGCGTTCCGGCAATTCATCGGGCAGGATTGCGTCCCCGTATGCTTCACGCAGATCAAGCACAGCGGCACGGCTTTCTTTGCTGCGAGGGTTTGTTTTCATTAGCTGGATGCCGAGGTGTTTGAGAGCAGGGTTAAAGCCCTGCGTCCTTACAACGTGGATCGTCTGGATCAAATCCGCGACCCCGGCCAGTTCATACAGGCCGATGGACACCGGCGTGACAACGTAGTTAGAGGCTGTGAGCGCGGCCAGGGAGCGCACCCCCAACAAAGGAGGCGTATCAATCAGGCACAAATCGAAATCCCGCCCAATTTTTCGCAGGGTTTGACCTGGACGCTTGATAACCTCATTTTCGGCCTTGTCAATGGCGAGCAGGCCGTTGTCAGCACGGATGATAGCCAGTTGCGGCGAGATGGCTTCCGGTTTGGTCCTGGGGACTTCCGCATCAAACAGGCGGGATGCCAGCAGACCAGGGACTGCATCATCAACTGCGAATGTCAAGGACAAGGAGCCTTGTTTGTCCAGGTCGACCAACAAAACCTTTAATCCCGCTTCCAGCGCGGAATATGCCAAATGCGCGGTCAGCGTAGTCTTTCCGACGCCGCCCTTCTGGTTTGCGACAGACAGTACAATCATCATAATCTCCTATGGGACAGGCGGCCAGTTCATTTCTAAGCGCCGGAGTTCTTCTTGCCCGGCCTCTGCTTCCAGAACATCGTCTATTTCAGCCAGTTCTGGATTCTTCGCTAGCGTTTCGGCCAATTCTTGGATTTTGCCAATAAGTGCGCCAGTCACGTCTTTTTCTTTCTGCTGCTGCATGGACTATTCTCCTAAATGTTGTGTTATGGCATTATGTACAAAAATTTAACCGAAGTCAAGCGTATTTTTCGCGTCAGCGAAAAATAGCATGTATGATACATGCTATGTGTTGTATCTGTGCATCAGCAGTGCCGCCTTCTGATTTTTCGCGCCCGCGAAAAATGGCGCACAGGCTCATTGTAACATTGTCTTACAAAAACACCTTGTATTTTATGGGTTTTGTGCTATACTGATGTACAGATGGATTGATCTTCAAAACAAATGGAGCATAATATGAGCACAACATTAATGTCATTCCGCCCTGATAGTCACCTTGCGTCCCGGCTTGAGAGGTTGACTATTTTGACAGGGCGCAGCAAAACGTATTACCTGAAAGAAGCTCTGAGAGTGTCCTTGGACGCTTTCGAGAAAGAAGCTTTTGAACAAGCAAAAAGCAGAAAGGAAATGAAAATGAACAAAATGGACAATTATGAAGAGGCGAGCATGACTCAAAGACTGGCATGGTTTGAGACAGCCCAAGAGGTCTGCGGCCTGATGGGTGTCATTCGCCGTGACTGGATTCGCAGTGAGAAGCGAAAAGAATTTCCCGATCAGGACAAAATCCGGCAATGGAAAGAAGAGGCGTTCAATTATGAAATTGAACGTGAAGACCTGCGCTTTGATGACATACAGGAACAAGAACGGATTTTCAGAGAGTACAGCCCGCAAGTGAAAGCGGAATTCAGAAAAGCACAAGAGCCTGTCTATGCCGCCGCCTGATTCAAAAGAACTTGAAGAAGCCTACCGCGAGTATGAAGAGCAGTACCTTCCACGCAGTACACCGCAAGAGCAACCAGTAGCCATCATTACTGGTGGTCAGCCTGGGTCTGGTAAGTCTAGGCTTGCCGATGCCGCAATGGATGAATTGCGTGACCAAGGCGGGTATCTTCGTATAGATGCAGACCTTTTGCGTGAAAGGCATCCGTTATATAAGTATTTTTTAGAACTTGATGACAAGGTAGCCGCCAATAAAACACATGCGGATGCTTCCGCTTGGGCGAGGCGGCTTACAGGTGCGGGCATTGACGGCAAGCGTAATTTGGTCATAGATCAAACCTCACGTGATCCCGAAGCCGTGAGCAGGCTGACTGCTCGTTTGCGCGAGGCAGGGTATCGCCGTATCGAAATGTGGATCATGGCTACCAGTCCCCTTGTGAGCGAACAGCGTATCCGTTTGCGTTATGAGGAGAAGAAATCTCAGGTTGGATTTGGCAGATTTACACCTAAAGTGAATCACGACACAACCTATGCAGGCATTCCGCAAACACTGGAGCGTGCCGACCATGAAAAAAGCGTGGATCGCCTGACGATCTACGACATGCACGTAAAACCTGTATACGACAACCATTTAGAAGGCGGAGAATGGCAACATCCTCCTGAATCGAAAAAGGCTTTGGAAAAGGAACGGGAACGGGCGTTAACGCCCACAGAGCGCCAGGAATTCAGTCAAGGCTACGACAAGATTTTCCAGTTGATGAATTCGCGCCACGCAGACCGGCGGGAGATTGCCGAAGTGCAGGCAGTTAGGGCAGCAGCGGAAAAGCAACTGGAAAAACAGCAAGAAGCGCAGCATCTTGGCAAGACTTACGAAGGCGCGATAGTTGGAATTGAAGGCAACACGGTGTATCAGAAAACAGAAGGCGGCATTGTGGCGCATGCGCGTCATGAGCTATCGGGAAAAAGCCTTAATCTTGAATCTCTGAAAGAATCAGGGCAGTCGGTGACGATTCGATACGGCGCATACGCCAGGATTGGTCTCGTCAAAGAGGGTAGGGGGGTGCAAGATCAGAAGCTGGAGCTTGGCAAGGCATCAAAAGGGAAAACGCTCGGCAAGTTCTAGTTTTTCGCGCCCGCGAAAAATGGCGCACAGGCTCATTGTAACATTGTCTTACAAAAACACCTTGTATTTTATGGGTTTTGTGCTATACTGATGTACAGATGGATTGATCTTGACGCCAGAAACAAATGGAGCACAACATTGAGCAATCTCTGTAGAAAGGAATGGAGCATAATATGAGCACAACATTAATGTCATTCCGCCCTGATAGTCACCTTGCGTCCCGGCTTGAGAAGTTGACTATTTTGACAGGGCGCAGCAAAACGTATTACCTGAAAGAAGCTCTGAGAGTGTCCTTGGACGCTTTCGAGAAAGAAGCTTTTGAACAAGCAAAAAGCAGAAAGGAAATGAAAATGAGCAACGATGATGAAGACATGACTCAAAGGCTGGTGCGGCTTGAGACGGCACAGGCAGGTTGCGGCCTGATGGCGCTCATCCGTCGGTCTTGGATACGCGACGAAAAGCGGAAAAAGTTTCCCGATCAGGAGTTAATCCGACAATGGGAAGAAGAGGAAAAACAATTTACCCGCGAACAGATCAACTTGCGCCTCAGTGATGTAGAGGGACAAGAACGGATTTTCAGGGAGTACAGTCCACAAGTGAAGGCGTACTTCCAGCAGTTGCAACAGCCTGCCGCAGTGGAACAGGAACCTTCAGAAGTGGAATCTGTCCGTGCAGCAGCCTGATCCTAAAGAGCTTGAAGGAGCCTATAGTAGTTATGAAGCTGACGCTCTTGCAGATGGTCAACCGCGAGAACACCCTGTGGCTATCATAACAGGTGGCCAGCCTGGGTCTGGTAAGTCAGGTCTGTCCAGTGCGGCAAAGGACGAGTTGCAGGATCGTGGAGGGGTTTTGCTAGTTGATGCTGACATTTTACGGGAGCGGCATCCTCTATACCAAGACCTGCTGGAACTCGACGACAAAAAAGCCGCCAATCAAACTCATGAAGTTGCTTCGGCTTGGACGCGGCGGCTTGTAAACAAGGGGGTCGCGGAGCGACGTAATCTGGTCATAGATCAAACCTCAAAGAACCCGGACAGGATGGACGAGCTGACAAAACGCTTGCGTCGAGAAGGCTATCGGGTTGAGTTGCGGGTGATGGCGGCTAGTCCTCTTGTAAGCGAACAGCGTATCCGTTTGCGTTACGAAGAGGAAAAAGTAAAACATGGCTTTGGAAGATTTACCCCCCAGAAAGTTCATAAAGAAGCCTTGGATGGTATCTCGCAGACATTGGAGTATGTTGACCGGCACAAGAGCGTAGATCGAGTGGCGATCTACGGCATACACGGGAACCCTATCTATGACAATCTTCTTGTAGATGGGAAGTGGGAAAAACAGCCAGAGTCAAGGCAAGTGCTGGAAAAGGAACGGGAACGGGCGTTAACGCCCACAGAGCGCCAGGAATTCAGTCAAGGCTACGACAAGATTTTCCGGTTGATGAATTCGCGCCATGCCGACCGGCGGGAGATTGCCGAAGTGCAGGCGAGCAGAGCGGCGGCAGAAAAACAACTGGAAAAACAGCAAGAAGCGCAGCATCTTGGCAAGACTTACGAAGGCGCGATAGTTGGAATTGAAGGCAACACGGTGTATCAGAAAACAGAAGGCGGCATTGTGGCGCATGCGCGTCATGAGCTATCGGGAAAAAGCCTTAATCTTGAATCTCTGAAAGAATCAGGGCAGTCGGTGACGATTCGATACGGCGCATACGCCAGGATTGGTCTCGTCAAAGAGGGTAGGGCGGTGCAAGATCAGAAGCTGGAGCTTGGCAAGGCATCAAAAGGGAAAACGCTCGGCAAGTTCTAGTTTTTCGCGCCCGCGAAAATATCTCACTGTTCCGCCCATTGAATACGCAGAGCTTCTGAATCTTCACGGCCTGAACGCCACTCATCGTAGTCATTCCGGTCGAACCGGATCAATTTCAGGCGGTGTGGAAAATGTAAGCGCAGACCGGCGACAACAGATTGCTCAGGCCGGTACATCAGAGCCTGTCTTCCGGGCAGGCTGATCCAGTCTTCCAGAGTTGGATACCAAATGATGGAAATATCTGCCTCATGAACTGAAAAGCGATCAATGGCAGCGCGTATCGCGTTTTGTCGCCAGACAGCAAGGTTTTCCATCGCCCTGGCAATGTCGGCAGGGATTGACCGTAAGCCATTTTCCCATCTATACCACGCCTGTTCACTTGTACGGCTTATCAGGCTGGCAGCTTCCTTGATGGAAAAAAACAACGCGCGCCGTAATGCCTCCAGTTCAGAGGGAGTCATTTTTTTCATTCCGGTCTCTTTTTTACGACATGCTTGAACTTCAGGATAGCGAGATTGAGTTCTATGCTTGTCTCGGTGTCCGTCGTCTTCATACCTTCACCCAAAATGTCGGCCATGATCTCGCCGCTTTTTTGCATAAGGGATTGTTGCTGGAATTTTTCATCCGCCTCGGCAAGCCGCGCCACAGTATGCGCTAGTTCACGGATTTTGGAATAGGTCTCCACAATGGCGATAGTGGTCTGCGTCGCCCGCTCACCCTTGAGGATGGTGGCCAGCATGTAAAGACCCTTTTCCGTAAAGGCTTTGGGAGGCACGGGAGAATGCTTGATGGTGAACTTATCACAATTTGTGATAGGTTCCTTTTTCTCTAAGATCACAAATTGTGATTTCAAGTCCTGCCATTCCGTTTTATCTAATTGGATGATGTAGCCTTCGGGAAATTTGCCGGGATTCCTTTGAATGGCTTGGTTGACTTCGCGCGTCTCCACTGCGTACAACGTAGCTACATCGCTATCAAGCAGTACGCTTTGGCCTCTGACAGTTATGATCTTGTCTTCAACCTGCGCCAATGTGACCGAGTTTTTCATGGGTTCCAGTTGTTTTGTCGTCATCATCTATTGGCCTTTGGTAATTAACGAGCGCCATTGTCTCATAAAATTGCAGGATCGGTATCCTCACGGTTTACGAAAACCCGCAGGGGCGCGGCGGTTCAAGTTGTGGATTTCGCCCCTATCCCCAGGGGCAAAAAACCCGCCCTGGGGATAGCCCTACGGGTACGGGCGAAGCTCCACAACTCACCGCCTGCCGCCCTTTATCCGCCGTGCCTGCTGCCCTTTTGCATATAAAATCAAGGTCAAAACCGTTTCAATTGCCAAGCGCCACGCCAATCAGGCCAGCAACGAGGCCAGCAAGCAGTCCAATTCCCACAGCAATAACAACAGTTGTTTGAGCTTTGCCGGTCACCGCCGTGGATAAGCCTTGTATTTCAGGGCGTTCTATGACTGCAAGCAGTGATGTTTCCGCTTGCCGACTGGCGTCAGTCAGTTTATTTGTGCCGTCCAATAGGCTATTCCCTCTGCATCAGGCGCACGACCAAACAGGTTCTGGTAAGTGGGGCAGTTTGAAATTTTCTTTTTGTAATGGCGGTAAATGGGGCGCGCGCAAAATACCTTCTTTGATGAGAAATTAGAGGAAAAAGGTATAAAAATCATGTGGTTAGACGTGCGCGCTTTCCTTGCAGCCTCTGACCGCTCTTCGGCGGTCAGAGCCTTTGCACTATCGGTTTTGTCATCATCTGTAGCCTCATCCACGGCCTCGCCCGTGGCTATCCTCATTATCAGGTTAGCTAACTGGATAGGATCGTTGGGACGTTTGATGCGCGGGGAGACGTGAGAAGCGGAGAAAATTTCAGTCAGAAGGGAGTCCTGTTGTACCAGACCAACTACTCTAGTAGTATACCTGCTCATTTAATGCCCATAACTTATATTATGGGCATTAAATTTATGGGGTAAAATACGGGTATTTCCAAAACCAAGCAGACAAATACGGGGTTTTCGGGGAAAACGAGCAAAGCTGTCCATCGAGACAAGACGGGACATCGGAAGTTCGCCCGGAAAAGTCAGAAAAACCCGCCCTGTTTTGCTATTCTGGCCTTTTGTAACCACCAAAATTTGGGTAACAGCGATGAGACAGACTACAAGAACGCTTCTTGACCGCTTGGCAGCAGTCAAACTTGGTCCGTACCGAGTAGAAGTAGCAGAACAAGCAGCCGAATCTGAGGTGATCTATCTCATTGACGATCATGTATTTGGCGATTACGTGCTCAGCGTAGACGAAGAAGACCCTTTGCCAACCATCTGTCTAAATCACGTGATACCGTATGTCGGCCATGAGCTACGACAGAATTTGTTGGTAGGCATTTGGGTGGTAGACAACGAGTCCGTGTTGAACGAAGTGGTGTCGGCTATTTTGGCTCTAAACGAACAATGGAGGGAAGGCCATGAGCTATTGCAGATGGAGCTGTGACAACTACCGCTGCGACCTTTACTGCTACGCAGATGTGGCGGGCGGCTGGACAACTCATGTCGCCAAAAAACGGCATGATGGCGAAGTCCCCAGCCTGGATTTGGAGTTGCTGGTGACAGGGAAAGTAGAAGAATTCCTGGCTCAGTATGAGGCGCAACACAAAGCGTTGGAAGTTGTTCAGTACAGCCCAATCGGTCTGCCGCATGACGGCGAGACATTCCGCGACTTCAGTCTGAGTGAGTTTCGTGAACGCCTTGTAGGGCTGCGGGCGGTTGGGTATCGCTTTCCTGAGCATGTTCTGGAAATAGTTGATACCGAAATAGCCGAAAATCAGCTCTGAAAGGAACACAAATGACAGAACGCCAAACTTTGTCCTTTTTGATAGCTGTCATTGGCTTCTTCGCTGTCGTGTCGCTACTGGAATGGACAACGCACAAAGAAACTGCCTCGCTTATCCATGAAGGCCAATGCAGGCCGCTGCTTGAAGCAAGACAGGTAGCGGTGCACTGCATCTACACAGATGTGGTGATTGAGGGCAGTATTTTCTTGCGGGAGTTCATCATTACCGACAAATCAGGCAACTCTTTCGCCATAAAGCGGGATAATTCAGTTGCCATCTCATACGACGCAGACAATTCAATCTGGACTTGGCGTACTCATGCTCTATTGCTTATGGGGCTAGGCTGCTTAATCTGGGGCATCCTTAAAAAGATATGACCCAACATAACGACATTCTCCACGAGCCGATCTCCATGCGGTATAACCGTACTGACTTTACAGCTCTGCGTTCGTGGATGTCCGGTCTGGATCTGGATTTCATCCTGGACAGGTACTACCCATTTGATGAGCGTGACTTGATATTCCCTAACGGCGCGGCAGATTTGGGAAAAAAACTATCTGCAATGCGCGAAGACCTTATTGACCGCCTGTGTGATGCCAGGCCGCACGCTGTCAAGGCAATAGCCGAGTGGCGCAAGCTGAAAACCTGGTCTAAAAGCGGCGTTGATTTTTTGTACCAAGGAGTCGATGCAAAAGCCGCGCGCCCACGCCCTGATGATCCGGTCACAAGCTGGTTCAAACCTATCGCGGCAAAGCGATTAAAGGCTGAAGGGATCAAGACAATGGCCGACCTTATTGACGTAATTGGTCGGCGTGGGCGTGGATGGTATATGCCAATACCCTGCCTTGGCGCGGGCAAGGCTCGTAAAATCGAATCATGGCTGCTGGCAAATCAGGACTATCTACCCGCCCTACCCTATTTTGTCGGCAAGCCAGCATCGGACTTGCCGCAGGCCGCCTCTGTAAAAATCCTGGAAAGGCATTCCAGAATGCTGATGCCGATGGAGCGATTCCTGCCCGCATCCGAGCTTTCCGGTACTCAGGGCTGTAACCGCCACCATCAACGCCCATTGATTTCTGCGCGCAATGACTACGACGCGATACAGGCATACCTGTATAAATATCGAGGGCAGGACAAGACCTGGCAGGCTTACCGCAAGGAGCTTGAGCGTTTTCTGCTGTGGTGCATCTGCGAGTGCGGCAAAGCCATGTCGGACTTGCTGGTGGATGATTGTGAGGCTTATAAGGACTTTCTGGCTAATCCCCCTGAGCGATGGGTTGGAACGCGCCAGACCCGGCACTCCCCTGTCTGGAAACCCTTTACATCCCCTACCCTATCGCCTGAGTCACAGTGGTATGCCATTAAATGTATCAGAACTTGCTTCGCTTGGCTCGTCGACGTGCGCTACCTCTCGGCCAATCCTTTTGTCGCTATCCAGAACCCTATCGTTGCCCAGCAGATTCATCGGATGCAAATTCACAAGGCTCTATCCAGAGATTTGTGGAACAAGCTGTCACGACCGGACGGAATTCTTGACGAATTATGTTCTCTGTCCGAACAGGACATTCTGGATCGGTTTAATTTGCGCCTTCACTCCACAATGAAAATGTATGCACCGCAACTTGTGGCATTACGCGCAATCGTACTGCTACTTGGCGCAACAGGAATCCGCAGAGAAGAATTGGCGTTTGCATCAAGAAAACATTTACAACCATATCCAAATCAGCCTGGTATCTGGCAGTTGGCTGTTCAGGGAAAGCGGCGGAAATGGCGATATGTCTATCCATCCAGCCGGGACATCGAGGCTATCAGAGCGCATTGGGCAGATCGAGGGGAAGATTTTGACGTTCCTCGTGATGTTCCCCTGCTGTCTCCTGTTCATTTCCCTGCAACGGTTGCCAGCCAGATAAAACATACTGCTGAAGAGCCTGGCAGCAAGGGATATTCGGTTAAGGGTATCTATAATCTGGTGCGCTCGTGGTTTACTCGTATTGCAAACGATGAAACCTTTGCCCTAACGCCGGAGGAGCGGGATACCCTGGCTTCGGCTGGCATCCACGCATTCCGACACACTTTTGGGACGCTTACTGTGGCGGACAACATGCCCATAGATGTTGTGCAAGGATTATTGGGACACGCCTCACTCAACACAACGACCATATATGTGCGTTCCACAGAAGACAGGGCCGCTGCGGAAATCGGGAAGTGGCGCAGCGGGCAAAAGGATTAATCCGCGCCCTCCCGCGCCCTCCCCCGCGTAGAGCGTCTACTTTTTTAAGCAAAACGCCAATTACCATCAACGCCGGAACAGAAACAAAAACTCCGGTAGTCATCAGGACTGTAGCGAGCGGGAAATTCGTTAAGCCAGGGAAGTCGATGGATGTCCCTGTAAACATGAGCAACAAAAGACCTACATCGGCTGTAAACAAGCCTAACAGGATAAGCGTAATTCCCATTCCGAGGAGCCGTCCCAACCGAGAGCCATACGCGGCAAAATACTCATCAGCCATTAAGATAGCGGATTTCAAAGTCTTTTTGTACATTGGGAATCCATGTACAAAAAAGAAGTTTACTACTATAACGCCAAACGCAAAGATGTAGGCTACACCGTGTGCGGCTCCAAAAACGAGGCTTTCAGCGAGATTAGCATCCATGATTTTCTCCTTGGTCACGATTAACAGAATTCCTACCGCATCGAGCCACCTCCGAAAATACCCAAGAAACCAAAAAACCTAAAGAATACATGACGCCAACAACTATGTCGGCTGCTCTGCTTGAATCTGGGTCGTTCCAAAATACAATCAACATGACAAAGTGCAATAATGCCAATGTAAGAAAAGCATACGCCGTAAGTCGAATAATGGCAAACGCGCTGCGATTTGAAACACGTGCTACGTATTGTTTTCGCATTTTCGCAAACTGAATCTTCGCTTTTGTATGTCGATCTGGCTGGAAGCTATTAACCGTCTGCCCACATAGCAAATGCACAGGCGGCGATAATTCCCCTTCTTCAAGACAATCAAATTCCACTAAAAATTACCCGTTTGGAGGCTCATCCCTGCCAAGTCCAGTCAGGGGCACAGGCACAATGAGATGCCCTTGCAATAGCTATGTGGCGATAATACCTATTTCCCACGCACATTTCTCTTTAGAATAGACACCAAAACTTGCGATTAACTTAGGATTCGGTTCATAGCTCTCAAAAAAACCCCAAAAAAACCTTTCCGAAGGAAGGTTTTTAATGGTTATGCGGCCAATTTGAGTGATTCCTGCGCCAACTCATCCTTCTCCTGCTCCCATTTGAGGTTTTCACCTTCAAAATAGGAGAGGATATGAAGGCAAGCGCTGCTGATCAACTCGCCTACTGTGCAGACGAACTCGTCGTCGCCTAGGGGGCGGCCTACAAAATCTGCCATCTGCTGCACATTCTTTCTGCGCCAGCTCACTCGCCGGAAGCCTGAAATGGTCAGCTTTGCAGACTTTTCCACCTGGAGAGCATCCTTGCACGCTTGCCGAAACTGGCTGATTGCGCGAGAGTAATTGCCCATGTGAACCGTGATGAACCGCTTGATGTATTGTTCGACAGCTTTTGAGATGGTCGAAAAATACTCGACTTGACCCAGCTCAAACTCAACCAGATAACCAGACGCAACGCACATCTCGGACGAGATTTGCTGCACGTTACAGGTTACAGGCGCTACCCCGCTCGGCTGAAACTTATAGCCGTGTAGAGGCAGAGCACAACCCGATGGTACGTCTCTGAAGAACATCCACTTCGCAACGCCAAGCCCATTCATCAGCGCAAGGATCATGTCAATATCCTTGTGGGAGTTGAGTTTGAATCTACCCTCATCCAAGAGAGCTTCGGCCTCGTCTTCAAGCCCTGCTTCATGCAAAAGCTGGACAGCTGCGTATATCTTTTCCATTGGGAAAATCACGCCGCCTGCACAGGTATCGTGAGCTTGTGTTCCGGTTCTTCTTGCAGGGTGGTTTTAGTCTGACCCAAGTTTTCAGTAGCGCTTTGCAACATCTTCTCCTCCATCCCAAAGCTTTTGCCAATCCCGCGTGTATTGCTCCGCAAGCGACGGCAGATTCCAAATTACCAACACGTTCTCTGCGTTCCTTTCCTGCGCGGCGGCGGAAAAGTTGAAACTTCCGGTTTTGACATGACGGCCATCAACAACGATGTACTTGTTGTGCTGGATCGCATACTTGCCGTTTACCCTGACCGGAACACCCTGGTTGGCCAGAAAGGTGACGGCTGTGTACTGGCTTGTATTGCCTTTCTTGTCGGCCACAACAAAAACCTTCACTCCGCGCCGGTGCGCGCTCAACAACGCCTCGGCCACAGGCTTTGAAGTAAAGCTGTACGCGGCGACAAGAATGGATGATCGCGGCGATTCTCTGGCGCTCCTGTGCGGCCTTGGACATGAACGCAGTGGCTTGAGTACCTAACTATTGGAAGTTAGAAACGCAGCTTTTGACTCTGCTGGAGCGATTTATTAGGGCTATAGTTGAACATCTCCTGCGCCGATGGATTAGCTGCCAAAAAATGTTCGCACTGTAGCAAAGATGTTGGAAACATTTGCTCCAATGGTAGTTTCCTGCTCAAGTTTCGCAAGATAGCTCAAAGCTTGAGAGTCTTCGGCATACCCAATATTTACCGTGTCAATATGTACCACCGGAAATGCATAGGGGGCGGATTGTTTGCCTCCGCCTGCTTTTTCCTCTGGTGGTTCAATCGTCATATAACGTGCCTTAGACACGAGAAACTCTCCTACAGGAATCTCCTCATAAGCCGCATCAGTCTTGAGTGAGAAAACACGTCGCATCCGATGAAGTTCTGAGTCGATGCGGAAAGCGATGGTTGCGTAAATTGTGTGAGCTATGTTTTCTTTCTTCACCCGCATCCGCCAGTTGTAGAGGTCTACCGGGTTGTCAAACGGGTAGAGCAAATCCAGACCCAAATAGCACAGGCGTTCGCACGCCTTTGGTCCAAGTGCGATTGCACACGATTGTACCTCAATCGCACACTTACATAGCTCAGAATGGTCTAAGCTGCCGAACGATTTACCAGTAGAGATCAGTGGGTAGTGCTCCATCAGCAAGCAGAAATAATCGTTGTGCGCTTCCTGAAGTGCATCAAGTATCGAAAGTTTGTCCATGGTAGGCATCCTGGATAGGTTAGTTGATAACGTGCAGGGTGAGCGCACAATGCTTTTTGGAGCATAATACACCTGAATATAGCACAGACGGGCGTTTATGTGGTGAATGTCCTAACTTCAACTCTCCAGACTATGACTCCTCTCACCGCCCGCTCAGACGATAAAAACCGCTACCACTGCTCCAACATCCTCATCCGCTAGAAAGCGGTCACGTAAGATGATTTCGAGTTGGCATGCTGATTCAGGGCTGACGTTGAGCGAGTAGCTATAAGGATATTTATGAAGGTAGGTGTATTTTGTTCTGCTGTCGATTACAAACTCTCTGGGGGAACTCTCACCCCTATAGTCATTCTGGCGAATTTCAACCTCCGCAAGATATTTCTTGAAATAAACGAGCGACAGTTTATCAGGAAACAATGCTGCCCATAATTTTTTTGCACTATTTCGGCTCCACTAATAAATTCAAGAGGGCCTTCTGATCTCACATCATTGAAAGTGCTCGTTTCGTCAACGACCTGAACCAGCCAGTCTTCCGCGCTGATATTTGCTCTGGCGCTTTCCTGAAGCAGCGCGACAGCCTTGTCCACTTCCGGCGGACAGGCATATGCGGGCAGCAGCGCCCCCCAGAGCAATAGCGACAAAATGCAAAATTTTGTCCAGCGGACTTTAACGGGTGTTTTCATATGTCATCTCCGTGCAAGCAAACTTCAGCCCACCATGCCAAGTCTTGTTAACTTCATTTTTCCCGCCACGATCTTGAAGGTATAAAAAAACGCAGTTTCTTCTAAAGCAATCACTTGACCATTATCAAATATTAGTTGAGCCATATTAATTACGATTTCCAATTGACATGCTGATTCAAGGCTGATGTCGTTCGAGTCGCTAAAAGGGTTCCTCGAAGGGTAGCTATATGAGTAGGTGATTGTTTCTCCGTTGAACACAAACTCTCTGAAGGCACTCCTATCCCTATCGTCATTCTGACGAATTTCAACTTCTGCAAGGTATTTCCTGAGGTAAACGAGCGACCGTTTATTTTCAAACAATGCTGCCCATAATTTCTTTTGCACTATCTCGGCTCCACTAATAAATTCAAGAGGGCCTTTTGATCTCAAATTAATCAAACTATCGAAAGTGCTTGTTTCGTCAACGATCTGAACCAGCCAGTCTTCCGCGCTTATATTTGCTCTGGCGCTTTTTTGAAGTTGCGCGACAGCCTTGTCTACTTCTGGCGGGCAAGCATATGCGGGCAGCAGCGCCCCCCAGAGCAATAGCGACAAAATGCAAAATTTTGTCCAGCGGACTTTAACGGGTGTTTTCATATGTCATCTCCGTGCAAGCAAACGTCAGCCCGCCATGCCAAGTCTTGTTAACTTCATTTTTCCGTTCTTGAGGTCAAAAGTATAATAAAAACCGCTTACCACTGCTCCAACATCCTCATCCACTAGAAAGCGGTCACGTAAGATGATTTCGAGTTGACATGCTGATTCAGGGCTGACGTTGAGCAATTCGCTATGAGGATATTGATGAAGGTAGATGTATTTTGTTCTGCTGTCGATTACAAACTCTCTGGGGGAACTCTCACCCCTATAGTCATTCTGGCGAATTTCAACCTCCGCAAGATATTTCTTGAAATAAACGAGCGACAGTTTATCAGGAAACAATGCTGCCCATAATTTTTTTGCACTATTTCGGCTCCACTAATAAATTCAAGAGGGCCTTCTGATCTCACATCATTGAAAGTGCTCGTTTCGTCAACGACCTGAACCAGCCAGTCTTCCGCGCTGATATTTGCTCTGGCGCTTTCCTGAAGCAGCGCGACAGCCTTGTCCACTTCCGGCGGACAGGCATATGCGGGCAGCAGCGCCCCCCAGAGCAATAGCGACAAAATGCAAAATTTTGTCCAGCGGACTTTAACGGGTGTTTTCATATGTCATCTCCGTGCAAGCAAACTTCAGCCCACCATGCCAAGTCTTGTTAACTTCATTTTTCCCGCCACGATCTTGAAGGTATAAAAAAACGCAGTTTCTTCTAAAGCAATCACTTGACCATTATCAAATATTAGTTGAGCCATATTAATTACGATTTCCAATTGACATGCTGATTCAAGGCTGATGTCGTTCGAGTCGCTAAAAGGGTTCCTCGAAGGGTAGCTATATGAGTAGGTGATTGTTTCTCCGTTGAACACAAACTCTCTGAAGGCACTCCTATCCCTATCGTCATTCTGACGAATTTCAACTTCTGCAAGGTATTTCCTGAGGTAAACGAGCGACCGTTTATTTTCAAACAATGCTGCCCATAATTTCTTTTGCACTATCTCGGCTCCACTAATAAATTCAAGAGGGCCTTTTGATCTCAAATTAATCAAACTATCGAAAGTGCTTGTTTCGTCAACGATCTGAACCAGCCAGTCTTCCGCGCTTATATTTGCTCTGGCGCTTTTTTGAAGCTGCGCGACAGCCTTGTCCACTTCTGGCGGACAGGCATATGCGGGCAGCAGCGCTCCCCAGAGCAATAACGACAAAATGCACAATTTTGTCCAGCGGACTTTAACGGGTGTTTTCATATCTCTCTCCCGCTCCAAAAATATTCATGGCTGGAAGGACTTCTTGCTCCGGTCGAACTACGTAGCCTTTAGGCTTCATGTAATATGACACAGTAGCGTACTTGTTTACGCTTATATAGTGTCCATCTGTAACCCCAGGCGGAGTCAGCACTGTGTCTCTTTGATTGCCACCAAGCAAAGCAATGAATTTATCACCAACCTCGCCTACCACAAATCCAACATGCCCACGTCTCTCGCTATACCTAATAACAGCGATTGCGCCCACGAATGGTTTGCCATGATCTTCGCCATTTGCCCAACTATCTGGCCACCAACCATAACGCACGTGTGCCGGACGCTCGACGGATTTTTCAGTCCAGCGTTCTCCGTCATACCCTGCTCGAATGCCATACCCTGCTTGAATCATGCACCAGTTCACAAACGCAGCGCACCATTCGCGTTCTGGTCCGTATTTGGGCTGATTGGTGATGCTAAAATACTCGCGTATGCGCGATGCCAAAGGCTCTGCGGTTTCCTTTATGCCTTTATACTTGCCGTATTCCTGCCAGGCAATTTCCAGCCAGGGCGCTCTTGCCAACATTTGCGATGTGCGAATCAAGTTAGGATAGCATTCTTCCTGTATTATCCGGCGCATTGCCTGATAGTCCTCGGCGATACATTCGTCGTCAGGACGGGGTTGGGTGTAATATCCATAAGGACTGTGGCGAGTGCTGAGGCAAGATCCGAAGGCTGGCCTGATCATCTCAAAATACGACCGTATGCTGGATTTCGTGCGCTCGTCCAGAATGCCGTTGAGGTGACCATGATAGAACCCGCGCTTCTCAAGCACGGCCTGGCAGGCCCTGGTACATTGTTGTAGCTGGATATAGCCATGATAGAAGTCATGCGTCGACGTCCAGCGCATGGGGCTGTTTTTCATAAGGTAGTCAAAATATTCATCCACTGGACACTCCTTTCATTGGATTCGTCAAACGCCAGCAATACAACGCTCATTCCTGCGTGACATTGGAACAGTCGCTACAGTATACAAGAAAAATCATCTCATAATCAAATTTCAAATAGCTAGGATTACGTCCGACGCTCGCTCAGTAGTGCAATCCGCCGCCAGACGCTATACAAGGCGGATCGGTTCGGCACGAAGGTGTTTCTGACCGATCGCTGGTTCCCCAGTTCAAAGACTTGTGTGGATTTTGAATACAAAATGGGCAATTTGCCGCTGTCCGAGCGGAACTGGGCATGTCCTGCATGTGGGGCGGGACATGGTCGCGATCACAACGCCAGTCTCAATCTTGAGCAGGGAGCAAAAAACGGCTCGCAACCTAAATTGCGCTACCCCTGACGAGCCTGTCCGGCAACGGCGGCACTTGTCTCTGTTGATCCAAAAGGGTAGTCGCATAACATTTTAGTGGACTATTTGGTGTAGATAGCATATAATGAGGTTTTTCCCACAAATGAAGGAGATCAAGATGGCAGAGTTTTTGACCACAGCCGCGACGAGCCACGAACTTGAAAAACTCATCAAACGGACTAAGGAACGACTCGTCCTAATCAGTCCGTATCTTCAGATCAATGACAAAATTAAGGTGCTGCTTGAAGACAAGGATCGCCTCAAAACTGTTGATATGCGTTTGGTTTATCGTGAATGCAAGTTAAAGCCCGAAGAAATCAACTGGCTACAAGGGCTTTCCTTCCTCAGAACGAGTTTTTGCCGAGACCTTCATGCAAAATGCTATTTGAACGAAGAATATTGCATAATCACGAGCATGAATCTCTACGAGTACAGCCAAGTGAAAAACCATGAAATGGGTGTTCTCATTAGCAAACTAGAAGACAAAGCTCTCTACGATGCTGCTTACGAAGAAGCACAATGCATAATTCGTGCTAGTGAAGAAATCCGTTTCTCTGTGGAAACCGTCGATAAGGAAGTCTCTACCAAAACCAGCAAGCCCAAAAACAAGGAAGCGGAACCTTCTGCCAAAACCAGCAAACCCAAAAAAATGGTGCTCACATCCGAATTGGCAAAGAACCTTGGGATCGAACCTCGTGAACTGACTGACCAACTCGTTAAGTTGGGCTATCTTGAAGTAAAGGATGATAAGAAAATCCTCACAGATAAAGGGAAAGAAGCTGGGGGCGAAAGCGGCGTAAATAAACAAGGCTACCCGTATCACTTGTGGCCTAAGAATTTTCGACCAGAAGGTGTGATTCAGAAAACTGAAAAAATCGCACGCTAGCGTTTTGTCATGCAACGGAAGCGTCTGCGCCGCCTTCGGGCGGCGCGTTACGGCCTACGGAAAACTCTAAACAACCACAAATTCACCTGCCTATAACCATTGAACCGCGCCCAAACAAGCAACTGGCATCACCACATTGTGGAAGTAGCATGTGTCAGTCGCATATTGAGTATCGCCCCCGCAAGTACCCAAACCCGAGTAACCGCAGCCTTCTTCCACCACATACCAAACCGCATAGCCATTTGAACCGCCTTCAACAGGTAGGCCGTGAATCATGTAAAATCCTCGAAAACACCGCTTAACTGCTTGTTTTTAAAAATAAATTAGGATATTTGCAAAGTATAAAATGTAGCGATGATTAACGAAGGAGGGGTCTGCTCACGAAACGGAAAATATTGTACGTTAGTATTTTTGAGCAACCATTGAATTGTCAGAACTAACAGCTTTTGCTTGATTGATCCAGACTATTAAAATTACCCTTGACCAGATCGCATC
>Ga0099364_10004527_pt1 | contig 21046 bp, 16 predicted proteins | sample TergutTh196P3_FD_73070 | JGI IMG/M metagenome (GOLD analysis project Ga0099364, IMG submission 73070) | Microcerotermes parvus P3 segment gut microbial communities from Pointe-Noire, Republic of the Congo - Th196 P3 | ecosystem: Host-associated > Arthropoda: Insects > Digestive system > Gut ... | reverse complement strand
AAGGTCGATGACCATATCCGTAAACATGACGCCGCCTCGGGGATCGCATATCTCGTCCTGAAGGCGCTGAATATGGTTTTCGACACATAGTTTGGCCATGCTGTCCACTTGGTCTTCAAGGTCGTCGATAAGAGGCAGCCTTGTTTTGTCGCGGGCTTCAAATATTTCCAGAGAGAGGGCAATTATCTGCCTGGCAAGTTCGCTCAAGGCGCGAATCTCGGTGATGGCCGTCGGCGAAATCCGCGCGTCATGTTTATATTCAAGCATGGTGTACTCCGCTATGTTTTCGGCATGGTCGCCGATGCGCTCGAAGTCCCGTATCGTATGCAGATACTTTGAAACATTTTTGTTCTCGCGGGCTGACAGATTTTTCAGCTTGACTAAATAACTGCTGATTCTGTCCTCCAAAACGTCGATTTTATCTTCGTTCTCAAGCACAAGCGCGGCATTTTTCACTGAGAAACTTGATATTAGCTTTGTCGCCGCCTTCACGTTCTGTCCGGCTATATCAGCCATTTTCAGCATGACAATCCTGCACTGGTCAAGTGCGAGCGACGGCGAATTTAAAAATCTTTCATCGAGCGTCTGCGTCAGCGCGTAAATACTCTCTGACGAATCCGCCGACTTTTCATCGCTTTTTATCGTTATATACGCGAGTTTTTCGAGCAGCTTCGTGAACGGCAGGAATATTAAAGTGCAGCCGATATTAAAAAAGCTGTGAGTACCCGCAATCATGACGGCGGATACGCTTTCGTTCCAGAAATTAAAGCCAATGACCGCGTTAAGAATATATATCACCGGCAGGAAAATAACCGTGCCGATAATATTAAAATATAAATGCGCGGCGGCGGTTCTCTGCGCGTTTTTGTTCGCGCCGATACACGAGATAATCGCGGTTATGCAGGTGCCTATGTTCTGCCCTAAAATAATCGGCAGGGCAACGGAAAATGGTATCGACGTCGACATAGACAGCGCGAGCAGTATGCCGACTGCGGCGGACGACGATTGTAATATAGCTGTGACGACCGCGCCGAGTATAACGCCAAGCAAAGGATTCTTGAATATTAAAAGCAGATTCTTGAATACTTCGCTTTCCTGAAGCGGGGCGACGGCATCGCTCATCATCGTCATGCCGTAGATAAGCACGGCGAATCCGAGTAAAATCTGCCCGATATCGGGCTTTTTGCCTTTCTTTATAAAGACAAAAAAAACCGCGCCTATAACTGCGAACACAAGTGAAAAATTCGCCGGTTTAAGTATCTGTATAAAAAAATTGTCGCTTTGCAGACCTGTCAGAGATAGTATCCATGCCGTTATAGTCGTGCCTATGTTCGCCCCCATTATGACGCCTATAGCCTGTGACAGGCGCATAATTCCGGAGTTTACGAAGCCTACGAGCATTACCGTCGTCGCCGACGACGATTGAATAACGGCGGTTACAGCCGCGCCGAGCAGTACGCCTTTGACCGGGCTGCTCGTAAGCCTTTCAAGAATACGCTCTAATTTGCCCCCGGATATTTTTTCAAGCCCTTGTCCCATTACTGTCATCCCGTATAAAAATAAGCCTAGACCGCCGAAGAGCAGCAAAACATTAAAAAAATCCATTTTATTCTCCTTGTTTTCCGTCAGATATTTTCGTAAAAATACTATACCAATAAATTGTAACACAATATCCGACAAAATACAAGCAGTATATTTAAAATTATTATTAATTTTAAATATCAAGTTTCCTGAGCAAAAAATAAGAAATAACAGTAAAGAAAAAACACACTGAACCTAAAAATATAAAAGCCGCGCCGAGTTCGAAAATTTCTTTTATAAGCCCTGTGATAAACGGTCCGAAGAACATTCCGAAACTGTAGACCGCCTGAAAAATGCCCATTGCTGCGCCTCTTTGATTCTCCTGTATCTTTTTTATGCTCAGCCCCATGAGCAGCGGGAAAGATATGCCCCTGCCGAATCCCGCGATTACCTGCGTTATTATAAGCAGCTCATAATTAAAAGTAAACGGAATTAAAACGGTCGTCACTCCGAGCATCATCATGCCTGCTATAACTAATTTATATTCTTTGAACCTGCCTGCGAGAAAGCGGCTCAAAAATAACGCGCCGAATGCTGTGGGTATATACGAGAATACCATAAGCACGCCGTTTTGCAGCGCGTTTATACCCAGAACATCCGTCGCGTAAGCCGGGGTAAATCCGAAAATCGTGCTGAAAGTGATAAGCTGCGAAACCGCGCCGATACACGAGATAATTACAAGCGTTTTATTTGATATTACGTCCGCGAACCGTGCTTTATTCTGCGGGGGCGCGTCCGCGTTAATTTTTATTTTCGTTTTGTCCTCGTATATAAAAAACGAGCAGATAAACGCGATAAGCCCGACTATCGCGGCGAGCAAAAACGCTGACTTGTCTTTCCAGAGCGTAAAACTCACGAGGAGCGAGCCGCATATAATGCCGCTTAACTGCCCGATATTATTAAAAAAATTTAAAGTCCCCGCCGCTTTCACAGTCTTGTCTTTTTCATAATAGCTTGAAAACAGGACCATGAAGCTGACCCATGTTGACGCGGCTATGCCTACGCTTGCCCTTGCGATAAGCACGACTGTATAATCGTCCGACAAAAATAATAAAAACGCCGATATAAAAGTGAACGCCACGCCTATTATTATAAACAGCTTGCGCGAGCCGAGCTTATCTGACAGTACGCCGAGCGGTATCCGCAGAATCATCTGCGTCAGTCCGTATGAGCCTATAACTATCCCGACCATAGACGGCGTGAATTGAAGCGCGTTCTGCATATAAGGCGTGAAGTTTGACTGATATGTATAAATTGAAAACCACATTAAAAAAGTCGCCGCGAAAATTATAATATTTTTATGTTTAGCCATGTTTCACCTCATGATTTTTTATTTTACAGTTTATTTTATCAAATAAATTATATTAATTCAACAGATTTTTGCAATTGTCTATAATTTTTACATTTCAGAAAAAGTTAATCTATATAATAGAGATACTTTTTTGTTAGTATTAATTAGATTTATCGTGATATAATAATTAAATAAAAGCTCGGGAGGTTTTATTTATGGGTATATTAAGCGGCGTATTCGGGACTTATTCGCAGCGGCAGTTGAAAAAAATAGAGCCGGTTGTAAAAAATGTTGAAAGTTTGGTATCGCTTAAAGAAGATAAAGAAAAAAATTTACCGCCAAAAAAATATGATAACATGAGCGACGAGGAGCTTCGCGGCACGACGGACAGGCTGAAAAAAAGACTTGCGGACGGCGAAACGCTTGACGATATTCTGCCGGACGCTTTCGCGGCTGTAATCGAAACGGCGGACAGGGTCTTGAACAAGAGGCATTTCAGAGCGCAGATAATCGGCGGGATTCTTTTGCATCAGGGCAGGATTGCCGAAATGAAAACCGGCGAGGGCAAAACGCAGACGGCTGCGCTCCCCGCGTATTTAAACGCGCTGACGGGCGAAGGCGTGCATATTGTCACGGTCAATGATTATCTCGCGCGGTTCGGAAGCGAAAGCATGGGCAAAATTTATAATTTTTTAGGTTTGAAAGTCGGTTTGGTTATTCATGAAAACGTGCATGAACATCAGGACGCTTATGCCGCTGATATAACTTACGGGACCAATAACGAGATGGGCTTTGACTATCTGCGCGATAATATGGTCACGTATAAAGAAGAAATGGCACAGCGCGGACATATTTACGCGATTGTCGACGAGGTTGACTCGATTTTGATTGACGAGGCGCGCACGCCGCTTATTATTTCAGGCAAGGGCGATAAACCCACGGATTTATACGAAAAAACTGAGGCTCTTGTGAAACGCATGAAAATGTTTAAAATAGTTGAAATGGAATCGAAAGAAAGCTACGAGGACGTGGACGCTGATTTTATAGTGGACGAGAAAGCGCGCACAGCCGTGCTTACTAAACACGGCGTGAAGAAAGCCGAACAATATTTTAATATAGAAAATCTTTCGGACCCGGAAAATATGGATATACACCATCATGTAAATATAGCGGTACGCGCAAAGGGCGTTATGCAGATTGACGTTGACTATGTTATAAAAGACGGCGAGATTATAATAGTTGACACGTTCACGGGAAGATTGATGCCGGGTCGCAGATATTCCGACGGGCTGCATCAGGCTGTCGAAGCTAAAGAAGGCGTAAAAATAGAAAGCGAAAGCAAAACCCTCGCGACGATTACTTTCCAGAATTATTTCAGGCTATATAAAAAATTGTCCGGAATGACGGGAACGGCTTTGACTGAGGACAACGAGTTCCGCGAAATCTATAATCTTGACGTTGTGGAAGTGCCTACGTACAGACCTATGATTAGAAAGAACCATACAGATGTGGTTTATACGACTTTAAACGCGAAATATAAAGCTATTGTCGGACAGATTAAAGAGTGCAACGCCAAAGGACAGCCTGTCCTTGTGGGTACGGTTTCAGTAGATAAATCAGAGTTTCTTTCTGGTATATTAAAACGGGAAGGAGTGAAGCACACGGTGCTGAACGCGAAATATCACGATAAAGAAGCTGAAATAGTTGCGCAGGCAGGGCGTTTAGGCTCTGTTACTATATCTACGAACATGGCTGGACGCGGTACTGATATACTGCTCGGCGGGAATGCCGAATATATAGCCAAGCAGGAAATGCGAAAGCAGGGATATTCAGAGGACGATATATATAACGCTATCAGCTTTTTTCACACGGAGGACGAAAAGATACTTGAGGACCGCGGGTATTTTCAGGAGCTTATGTCAAAGTATGAACAGGAAATCGCGCCGCAGAAAGAAGAAGTAATAAAAGCCGGGGGTTTATATATACTCGGAACGGAGCGGCATGAGAGCCGGCGTATAGATAATCAGCTGCGCGGGCGTTCCGGACGTTTGGGCGACCCCGGCGAAGCGCGCTTTTTTCTCTCGCTTGAAGATGACTTGCTCCGGTTGTTCGGCAGCGACAGGATAGCCGGTTTTGCTTCAAGGCTTGGCGAAGATACGCCGATTGACGCTAAAATTCTCTCGAACACTATCGAAAACGCGCAGAAACGCCTTGAAGGCAATAACTTTGAGCGGCGCAAGAACGTCCTTAAATACGACGACGTAATGAACCAGCAGCGCAAGATTATATACGCGCAGAGGCGCGGGGTTTTGGACGGCGCGGTTTTAAAAGATAAAATTCTGGAAATGGCGCGTGATATTATAAACGGAGCCGTTGACGAATTCTGTTCCGGAGAATCGCCGGCTGAATGGAACTTTGAGGGACTGCGGCAGCACTTTAAAGAATACTGGCTGACCGGCGACGACGATTTTGATTTCAGGACGGAGCAGGAAAAATTAGACGCGGACTCGGAAAAAATAAAAGATATGCTGTTCGGGCGGGCTGAAGAACTGTACGAGAACAAAGAGAAGCTCTTTAAAGATGCGTTCGGAAAAGAGGATGCGCTCCGCGAAGTCGAGCGGGCTGTGTTACTGCGTAATGTCGATATAAACTGGATGGAGCATATTGACGCGATGAGCGACTTGACAAACTCTATCGGACTGCGCGCTTATGCGCAGCGCGACCCGATTATAGATTACAGAATGGAAGGCGCGGATATGTTCGACGGCATTATTCAGAATATAAAAGAAACGACCGTGCGCCAAGTCATGAATCTCGTTCCGCGCGTTAATAACCCGATAAAGCGCGTACGAGTCGCAAACCCCAGCGTCGCGTCTTTAGGCGGGGACGCTTCGGCTGTAAAAAGAAAGCCTGTAATTAGAAAAGATAAACCCGGGCGCAATGACGTTTGCCCGTGCGGGAGCGGAAAAAAATATAAAAAATGTTGCGGTATGAACGAAAACGCGATTTAAACCGGTTGCTATGCGGCGGGCGGATAATTTCCGCCCTTGCAAATATTATTGTGAAAGGTAAAAAATGGGATTCGGATTATTATTATTGGGATATATGACGGCGTTGAGTTTTTTTCCGGACTTGTCTGCTATTTTTTTATATGTCTGGCAGGCGGTTTTTATACCGTTGGCAGGCGGGATAATTATTCTCGCGGCATTTATCAAATTGCAAGAATATAATATTTATTTTAAAATCATGAAATATATCTCGGTTATATATATATTAGTTATGCTTGGCTTTATGCCGTTCCTGATAATTGAGCAGACTGAAGAAGTCATGCAGTATTATATATATATATCTAAAATAGTAAAGATATTTTTGATGTTCGTGTTTCATTATTTCATGCTTTCGGGTATTTACAGTCTGGCGAAAAGCATAGACAATAATAAAGTTATGAAAAGCGCGAAAATCAGCATATATTTTACTTATATATATTTCGGGATGAGTATTCTCGGAATATTCGATTTTGCGAGCATATATTATATATTGACGGTGCTTGCTTTGAGTTTAGTCTATTTTTTCATGAATTTAGCTTGTATATATAAATGCTTCATGCAGATAACATATCAGGGTCACGATGAAGAACTTGAGCGCAGGTTTGAAAAAAAACATAAAAAAAATAAATAATATATTAAGAATTAAAGAGGAGAAAGTTTTATGAAAAAATTAGTTTTATCTGTAATTCTAGCGTTGTTATGCCTCGCTTTCATGTCATGCGGCGATACGGGCGACAATATAAACGATGATAATGCGGACGAACCCGGCAACATAGAATCAACGCCGGATACGGAGGACAATCAGGATATTATCAGGGATTCTTTGCCCGACAATCTGGATTTTAACGGTGCGACGCTTAATCTGCTCACACGCGGGGACTGCAATGTTGACACAGGCGTTCCGGAGTTCGGCGCAGAAACCGAAATCGGCGATATTATAAACGATATTATTTACCGGCGCGACAAACTCGTTGAAGAAAGGCTGAACCTGAACCTTAATGTCATAGCCGGTCAGGGCTGGCAGAACTATAATGCGGACGTATCTATGATACGGGCAACTATAGCGGCGGGTGATAACAGTTTCGACCTGATAGCGGGTTGGTCCGCGAGGATTCCCGCGCTTGCGGTGGAAGGGCTGCTGATGAATATTCTTGAGCTTCCGCACTTGGACTTATCACAGCCGTGGTGGAACCATATTATTGTGGACGAAATGACGATAAGCAATAAACTGCCGTTTGCGGTAGGCGACGGCAACTTATCGCTTTTGGCGAACTGCATGGTTATATTCTCAAATAATGAACTGCAGCAGGAATACGGGCTGCCGAATATATATGACACGGTGTTCGAGGGGAAATGGACAATAGATTATATGAACGAGCTGTCAAGAAAAGTAGGCGCGGACCTGAACGGCGACGGAGTGATGGACGGGAACGACCTGTACGGCGTGTATATAGGCGAAGGCAACCGCTATGACGGGTTTATGCAGTCTTCAAATATAAAAATGACGAGCAAAGACGCGAGCGGCATACCATATCTTAACATTGAATACGATAAGTTAAGTACGCTTGTCAATAAAGTCTACGAGCTTGTGCATAATAATCCGAGTTCTTATGTTACCAGCGACCCATGGACCTTTTCGACTGATATGTTCAAAAAAGACCAGACGCTGCTTGCCGCAGGGTGGCTTTTAATGGCAACCGAGTCGCTGCGGGATATGGAATCAGATTACAGTATAGTGCCGTATCCTAAATTCGACGAGGAGCAGAACCAGTATTATTCACGCATACAGGACGGTGTTTCCCTTTTCTGTCTGCCGATAAACTGCGGCAAAACGGAAATGGTCGCGGCATTTATGGAAGCCGCCGCGTCTGAAAGCTACAGGAGCGTATCGCCCGCGTATTTTGACGTCGCTATGAAATTAAAATTCGCGCGCGATGAAACATCGGCGAAAATGCTTGATATAATACGCGACGGCGCGTATCTGAACTTTGCAAGCGTATATAACGAGAGTATTGGCAATCCGTGGTTTGTAATGCGCGATTTACTGACTACGGGAAGCAATAATTTTGCCTCATGGTTCGACAGGAACGAGCCGAGAATAGTAGCCGGAATAGATAAACTTGTAAACCAGATGGAGTCAACAGATTAATAAAAATAATTGTTTTAGATATGTGTATTGATTGTGTAGAAAATTTATATTTTGTGGGAGGTATTATGTGAGCAAAATAAAAATTTATCTTGATAATTGTTGTTTCAACAGACCTTATGATAATCAGAATAATTTATTGATTTATCTTGAAACAGAAGCCAAATTATTTGTTCAGGATTTGATATTAAAAAAAGAATTAGAACTTATTTGGTCGTTTGTATTAGATTATGAAAATAATGATAATCCTTTTGAAGAACGGAAAAAAAGTATAAGCGAATGGAAAAGCCTCGCTGCTACTGATTGTGACTTATGCGATGAAATAGCAGATGGAGCAAGAGATTTAATGATGTTGGGCTTGAAACAAAAAGATGCTTCGCACATAGCGTGCGCAATATATGCAAAAGCCGATTATTTTTTAACAACAGACAAAAAGATTTTAAATAAACCCGTTACAGGAATAGAAACTATAAATCCTGTCGAATTTGTTAGGAGGTTTTTAGATGAATAATGACACCGTTTTAAAACGCGAGGGCATGAAGATTTTAGCGGAGAAATTAGGTTTAGTGAAAGCGGAAAGATTTATTTCGCTTATGATTAGAGAACCGTTTGATTATACTGAATGGCAAAGAGAACTATATAAAGAGGTTCCGTTAGATGAATTTTTAAATAAAGCTATGGATTTTCGCCGGAATAATAAAATTATAGATATTAACGAATAAATGGAGTGTTTTACACAACAATAAAAAATAAAGGAGATGGAGTTATTGCATACTGAAAAACTGTTTGATTTTAAATATATCGGTATAGCTCTTATCTTTTTGATTGATTTTAATATAAATAATATAGATATTCTGCCGGATTTTATAGCCGTTTATCTGATTTTAAAAGCTATTGGGAAAACTTATTATATAAACGAGGTTTTTGCTGAAACGCGTGTTTTCCTGAAAGTTTTTTATGCCGTTTCTATCATTAAGTTCACGGCGGGCGTTATTTATATTTTATTTTTAAGAAGCTCTCCGGACAACGGCAGCATGATTATGACGATGACTTTTATATTCGCGTTTTTCGAGCTTTGCTTGTCTGTGCTTATATTTAACCGGATATTCAGGGGAATAGAGCAATTTTCGTACATGAGCGGCAGCGTTAATAATAACGGGATTGCCTTAAATATTATAATTATATTTTTTATCGTTAAAGCCGCGCTGACTTTCACGGTCCAAGTTCCGTTTCTGCTGTCAGATTCTGACCTTGATTTTTTGGGCGGGCTTTCCGGCAGTTACCTCACGTCCGCGTTTTTGCAAAATCTGCTTATGCCGCCGTGTTTTATAATTCAGACGCTTTTCGGCGTGTTCATGCTCTCGCTTGCGATGCCGTTTTTTTTCAGCGTATCAAAAGACACGGACTTGTGTGATTTTATAAACTCCGGGATAAAAAATAAATTGACCGAAGATTTTTTCTTCAGGTTAAAATTAGATTTAAAATCAACGTTCGCGTTTTTTATCGCGGGGTGCGTATTTTTTGTAGACCTGAGGCTTGAGCAGATAATCTTTTTACCGGATTTTATGATTTGCGTATTATTTTTTCTTGGAGTATCGCAGATTTCCGGCAATGACAAAGATATGCTGAACAAAAAATTAAATTTATATCTTCTGATAAATTTAATTGTCAGCGTAATATCATATATTTTGAACTCCGTCTATAATGTGCGTATTTTTTACGCGTTCGCGGACGAGCTGCCGGGTTTATATAATTTAAAATTATTCGCGGATTTATTTTATCACGCTTCTGTAATATTATTTTTCCTGATTTTTATCGAGCTTTATTATTTTATAAAAAAATTACAGAATAAGCACATGGACTTCGCGTCGGATTATCTAAAAAAATATTTCACGGCAGGCGAGAAATATTTATATAAAAATAAAGATTTGGTTTTAAGGGCAGGGGCGGCGGTTTTCTGCGTGAAAACAGTTGCGTCCGTTTTGCCGAGGGACAACGGGCTTGTAATGTTCCTGTATTTGCTCGCGCTTGTAATTTTTGCTGTCTGGGCGATAAAATCTTTAATAAACACGCGGGAAAATATTTATAATTATTATAATTAAAACAGCCCAAAAAAAATATGAAAAGAGTGTACTGCAGATGAGCCGCCTTTTGTTTTTTCTGAAAAACGCAGATAATAAATTAATATTCGCGATGTTCCTGCCCGTGCTTACGGAGCAGCTTATACTGGCTTTAATGGGCACCGTTCATTCGCTTATGCTTGCCAGAGTCCGCGAACACGCCGTTTACATAGTTTCAGCCGTAAATTTATCGGAGCAGCTTAATATGCTCGCATTTGCGGTAATGGGCAGCGTTTCGCTCGGCGCGACGGTAATTGTGAGCCAGTACATCGGCGCGAAAAAAAGCGAGGAGGCTAAACATACGGCGGAACAGGCGATTATGCTCAGCTTTTTTATAGCGGCTCTTGTTTCAGTTTTATTTTTATTATTCGGCGAGCGCATATTTATAATGCTGATGGGGGCTGACAAAGCCGAAGGCGAAACATTCGGCTATGCCATGATATATTTAAAGTTAAGCGTGCTGTCTTACCCGTTTTTTAATATAGGCTCGACAGCCGCCGGAATTATCCGGGGTTCTGGGGACGCCAAAAGCCCGATGCGAATTTCACTCGTGACGGGAGCTTTGAACGCGTTAATCGCCGGGATATTAATATATATATTTGACATGAGTATATACGGGGCGGGCATAGCTATAATATTTTCGAGATTCTGCGGGGCGGTGGTCGCGTTTTATCTTATGTTCAGGAAAGGCTATCTAACAAGCGTCCGCAATTTATTCAAGCCGCAATTTATATATATCAGGCAAATCATGCGTATCGGCTTGTACGGCAGCACGGAAAACCTGATATTTCAGTTCGGACGCACGATTACTTTCAGGAACTTTACGGGCGACGCACATATCGCGGCAAACAGCGTAACGAACGCTATATTTAATATAATGTGCGCGCCGGCAAACAGCATGACTATAGTCGCCATGGCTCTTATCGGCAGGCTGACAGGCGCGGGCGACCATGAAAAATCTTATAATGTGCTTCGCAACACAGTAATTCTGGCGATGGGGCTGCTCGTTTTGACGAACCTGATATTCATGCCGGTATCTCCCGCGTTAATCAGCTTTTACACGAGCAATTTTAATCCGGACAATCTGGCGCAGATACGCGGGCTTATAAACCAGCTTATGATACTTGTGGCTCTGTTCATGCCGTTGTTCTGGCCCGCGTCTTTTATATTATTTTCCGGAATGAGGGGAGCGGGCGACGTAAGGTACACGACGTCAGTATCAATTATAACTATGTGGGCTGTGCGCGTTCTGTTCGCCTATATACTCGGCGATTTGCTCGGCTGGGGGGTTGTCGGCGTATGGGGCGCGATGTTTGCCGACTGGGGAGTACGCGCTGTGTTTGCGACTGTGCGGTTCAGAAGCCGCAAATGGCAGGATAAATCGGCGATAAATAAATAGCTGTGAACTTAAACAGATAAAACGGGTATAAAAAATATATGAAAATGTTGTTTCGGGATATAAAAAAGCACTTGCTTACGATAGACTGGTTTCTGGTAATATGCGTGATGGCGGCGATGGTTTTCGGGTTTCTCGCGGTGAAAAGCGCGACGAATATTTTTAGGTTCCGTCCTGATTTGGGCAATCAGACGAGAAGTTTGGCGGTTCAGGCGGCGGCGATATTTATCGGGATTATCTGCGCGGCTGTGCTGTCCAAGTCAGATTATATGCAGATTTTAAAATACTGGAAATATTTTTATATATTTTCGGTTGCCTTGCTTATAGCCGTAAGCATATTCGGAATCGGCGCGAGCGAAGTGGGCAATAACAGTTGGTTCAGAATCGGACCTGTGGGTATACAGCCGTCCGAGATTGTTAAAATAGCTTTTATCGTAACGATTGCAAACCATCTTGACAAACGGCGGGAAAATATAAATCATCCCGTCAATATTATTATATTGTGCTTGTATCTGCTGATACCGTTCAGCTTGATTTTATCGGCGGGGGATTTGGGCAACGGCTTGATTTATATATGCATATTTTTAGGTATGTGCTTTTCAGCGGGGGTCAGCCTATGGTATTTTCTGGGAGCGGCGTTTATAATTACGGCGTTGTCGCCGATACTCTGGAACTGGGAGCTATTATTCCCGGAGTACCGTAAAATCAGAATACTTGCCGGATTTGACCCGATGATTGACCCTATGGACAAAGGCTATCAGGCGCTGCGCTCAAGATTTGCGATTGGCTCGGGGGGATTGTTCGGACACGGCTATCAGCAGGGACCTATAACTCAAGGCTTGCGCCCACGCGTGCCGGAGCAGCAGACAGATTTTATATTTTCGGCAATCGGCGAGGAGTTCGGATTTGTCGGCGCGGTGCTTGCGCTGTTAATTTTAACGCTGATAATCGTGCGCATATTTATTATATCTAAAAACGCGAGGAATAACTCCGGTTCTTTGATATGCGTGGGGGTAATGTCCATGTTTATCGCGCAGACGATAGAAAATATAGGTATGTGCTTGGGGCGGTTGCCGGTTATCGGCGTAACGCTGCCGTTTTTCAGCTACGGCGGGTCGTCTATTTTAAGTTCGCTGCTGGGAATCGGCATAGTTTTGAGCGTTAATTCCCGCAAGAAAATATATTATTTCACGCGTGACGAAAATCTTGACAAATATTAACGGGCTGTAGATTTGTTCAAGTTTTTAAATTTTATTTTATTATAAATTCGCCGAATATTTTTTTATCCCGTCCATAGTAATTATAATTTCTATCGTAACCGGAATTATTTAAATAATGCTCCAATGAATCCGCATCTTTTAATGTTTCCGAATATTCATCGTGAACAATATCTTTGTCGTTATGGTTGTATATCATTCTGCATATTATTTCTGTTTGCTCTTTTGAATAGCCGCCGTTTCTGTTTAGTATTTCTTTCGCTAAATCACTGCCATTATAACCATGTTTTTTATGCGTATCTTTGTCAAGCGGGAAATTGCGAAAGAGCCATAAATCATGCAAAAGTCCAGCGCATTTACATATTTCAAAATCCAGACCTCTCTTTAGACCTAAAAACCCGCATAATGTCGCGACACCGAAAAAATGACTCCAAACACTCTCCGTATGCATCGGGTAATCTTTTAACATTTCCCACACTTGTTTTTTCAATTCTTCATACATATCGTTTTTCTTTTAACCTCCGTTTCCCCGTCCAAAATATAAATTTTACGCGCTGTCCAATAATATATCTAACACAGCTTTTTTATATTTATCTTAGTACCTGCTCGTGATATTCTTCGAGGGTAAGTCCGCGCTGATAGATTTGTATAGCGTGGAAACGCCCGACATATCTGAAATGCCAAGGTTCATACTGTATGCCGGTTATATGCGTTTTGCCGTCCGGATAACGCACGATAAAGCCGAAATGGTGCGCGTTTTCGGCGAGCCATATTCCGTCGGGCTGACTGCCGAATGTCCGGGTTGCGGCAGTGTTGGAGTGCATATCTATCGCAAGCCCGCTTTGGTGCTCGCTTTGTCCGGGATAGGCTATCGCGAGCGCGGTTTGAGCCGTCGCTTCTTCTAAAGATGCGCCGTTATTCATGAGCTGCGCGACGTTATGATTAAATATGCTTATTTGTGTCGCGTAGCTTCTGTAGCCGCTTGTGATAGATATATTGGTATGCCCGTGCATACGCGCTTCGATAAGCATAGCTTCGGCGGCTTTCGCGGCGTATAGACGCGCCTGATTGGGTTCGCGGTCGCCTCGCGTATCTATCAGAACAGTTAAATCGGGCGGAAAATACTCAGCATCCAAGTGATTGGTTTGATTTATCAGCTTGATATACTCGTTGGCTTGTTCCTGCGGAGGATTAAAATATTGCTCGTATGCGCTAAGGTCGGCGCGGAAATTTACGGAGTCAGAGCCATGCAAAGCTAAAAATAACGCGTTTTCAGGGGTTGACTCGTCAATGGGCGATAAGGCGGCGATTGCGTTTATTTTAAAATAAAGCTCCGGCTGGTCATCGTTGCGCTCGGCTGCCAGTATATTTACGTCTTTTAATTTTATATTATTAAAAGACGTAAGAATAAAATCAAGCGGCACGTATATATTATTATCTGCGATAAACGAGGGGGCGGTAAGATGATTCTTTGCGCCGTTGATATAAACGATGTTAGAGCCGATTTCGAGTTTTATATCTTCGTTGGGGCTTTTGCGTATAAAAGACGGTTCGCTGGTATCGCCTGCTAAGTTAAAATCCAAGAAATCCATGATTTGATTTATCGGGAAATAGTGGACATTATTAGCGAAGCCGGTTTCATGAGGCATTGTTATATTAATCGTTTTTGAGGTTTCGCCGCCGCCCGCGTATATTACGGTTTCTATTGCGTAAATAAAATCGGGGGGCGGAGTTTTTTTTGTCAGGTTCAGAAAAAACAGTCCGGCAAAGACCGCAAATATAATTACGGTAAATACAAGGAAAAGCAGAAACCGTGAAACATATTTTATATAATTTTTGGGTCTTTTGCCGAATTGCCTGTACGGGGCTGTGCGCCTGACCTGATTATAGCTGTTTATATTTGCGGGGGGATAATTATAATTATTGCGGGCGGGACGGTAGTTATAATCCCGGACGGGACGTTTATTCTGGTTTGTAGGACGTTTATTATTTATATATATCAGCTCTTTCAAAATTTTAATAATTTATATTATATCATAAAATAAAGATTAAAACAAGATAATTTTGTGTAAATTTTCAAGTTTAACACTTTAATCTATAGTTTGATAAAAAATATTAAATATATTTACATAATTTTATAATATTTATATATTAAAATATACGTTGTGACTATTATTTTTTGGATTGACTGAAAGATTTTTAAATATAACTGGCTTGTTTTTTACAGTGACTGAATAAAAAATAAAGCTGACCGGCTTATTTTTTTGTAAATTTTAAGCAAATGTTAAAAAAATGTTAAAAAGAAGAAAAACAGTTGAATTTTTTTTATAAATGATGTAAAATAGTATAGAATTTAGCACTTTAATATAAAGAGTGCTAAAATAATATAAAAATAAAAATTTAAACAGGAGGAATTTAAAGTATGAAACTTCAACCGTTGGCAGACAGAGTTATTCTCAAAATGACGGAAGCGGAAGAAAAAACGAAAAGCGGCATAATTATTACGGGTACGGCGAAAGAAAAGCCGCAGGTCGCTGAAGTTATCGAAGTCGGTCCGGGCGGGCTGGTAGATGGCAAAGAAGTTGTTATGACTGTGAAAGCAGGAGATAAAGTCGTAACCAACAAGTATTCCGGCACAGAGATTAAAATTGACGACGTCGAGTATATAATAGTCAAGCAAAGCGATATTCTGGCTATAGTAAAATAAATATAATAAATATTGGGAGGAAAAATTAATATGGCAAAAGAGATTAAACATGGCATAGACGCAAGAAACGCTCTTGTGACCGGAATTGATAAACTCGCGGACACGGTTAAAATAACGCTCGGTCCCAAAGGACGGAACGTCGTTCTTGATAAAAAATACGGCTCGCCGCTTATAACCAACGACGGCGTAACGATTGCCAAAGAAATAGAGCTTGAGTGCGCGTTTGAAAACATGGGCGCGCAGCTTGTCAAAGAAGTAGCTTCTAAAACTAACGACGCGGCGGGTGACGGAACGACGACGGCGACTTTGTTGGCGCAGGCTATAATCAGGGAAGGCATGAGAAACGTTGCCGCCGGCGCGAACCCTATGATACTGAAAAAAGGCATTAAAGCCGCCGCTGACAAAGCCGTCGAGGCACTCAGCACGAATTCAAAGAATATAAACGGCTCGGAAGATATAGCGAGAGTCGGAACTATAAGCTCCGGCGACGAAGTTATAGGCAGGCTTATAGCCGACGCTATGGAAAAAGTCACAAGCGACGGAGTTATCACTGTCGAGGAGTCAAAGTCTACTGACACGTACTGCGAAGTCGTTGAAGGCATGCAGTTTGACAGGGGCTATATTTCGGCATATATGGTGACGGACACGGAAAAAATGGAAGCAGTTATAGACGACGCTTATATTTTAATCACGGAGAGAAAAATCTCTAATTTCATGGAGATATACCCGTTGCTTGAGCAAATCGTCCCGACAGGCAAAAAGCTCGTAATAATCGCTGAAGACGTTGAAGGCGACGCTCTTTCCAATTTGATTATAAACAGGCTGCGCGGCACATTTATCTGCGCCGCTGTCAAAGCTCCGGGATTCGGCGACAGAAGAAAAGAAATGCTTAAAGACATAGCTGTTTTAACGGGCGGCGAAGTTATCAGCGAAGAACTCGGCTTAGAGCTTAAAGACGCGACAGTAGAACAGCTCGGACGCGCAAAACAAGTCAAAGTTGACAAAGAGAACACGATAATCGTTGACGGTTACGGCGACCAGAGCGAAATAAAAGGCAGAATCAATCAGATTAAAGTCGCGATTGATACTACTACTTCTGATTACGACAAAGAAAAATTGCAGGAAAGGCTTGCTAAATTGTCCGGCGGCGTTGCAGTCATAAAAGTCGGCGCGGCTACTGAAACAGAAATGAAAGAGAAAAAGCTGAGAATGGAGGACGCTCTCAACGCGACGAGAGCGGCGGTTCAGGAAGGCATCGTTCCGGGCGGCGGCGTCGCTTATATGAACGTTATATCTGACGTTAAAAAGCTCGTTGATTCTGCCGAAGGCGACGAAAAAACAGGTATCAGGATAATACTGCGCGCTCTTGAGGAGCCGGTGCGCCAGATTGCTGAAAACGCGGGGCTTGAGGGCAGCGTAGTCATAGATAAAATTAAAAATTCGCGTAAAATCGGCTACGGCTTGGACGCTTACACTGAAAAATATGTTGACATGAACGAAGCCGGTATCGTTGACCCGACGAAAGTCGTTAAAACCGCGCTCTCGAACGCTGCTTCGATAGCCGCGCTTGTTCTTACTACTGAATCTCTCGTGGCTGACAAGAAAGAAGATAACCCTCCTCCGATGCCGGCAGCTCCGGGCGGAATGGGCGGCATGTATTAATTAATAAATAATAATTAAAAAAAACACAGGGCGTGATATTTTAGCCCTGTGTTTTTATTTATTAAAACATACGCTGTACAATCTCGTCAATCAGTGCGCTTCCTAGAAACGGCGCAAGCTCGCGCAGTTTACGCATATCAAGCTGACCGCCGCTGATTATTATTCCGGCGATGGCTTCTTTGCCGAGGAACGGAGAGAGAGCCTTTATCTTGTCAAATTCAAACTCGCTGTCCAAATCGAGCGCGATTTTTTCTATAACTTCGCGCGAAGCGTGAGGCGCAAGCGCGAATACCGCGTTAAAATCATCTTTCTCGAAGGCTTTTAAAATTAATTTATTTATCGCCTCCGTGCTCAAAAATTTGCCGACTTCCTTTATTTTCGTGAAATTATCTATATCAGTCAATTTATCAGCCAGTTTATCAAGCGTTTCTTTTTTCGCGAATGGGGCGATAGCTAATATATCGTCAAAAGTCACGGTTTTATCGTCCGGCGTTTCGCCGCGCATTTCGATACGCAGGTCATATATTCGCACGTGACCGTTTTTATGATTGGGATTCTGCTCCGCCGCGTCTATCAAAAGCCGGACATAACGACCGCTCACAGGCTCGAACGTCTTAATATAAATAGAACTCTGGTCGTTTGTTTCGCGGTTAAATTCTGTCCAAGTTAATTTATCGTCGCTTACTTCAAAACGCCATGCCGACATATCCCAATTTTTACGTCCGCGGTCATAATTATTTTCGCCGGCTTCACTCGCTTTAACAAGCCGCAGATGATTAAAACTTTTGCTCTCGCCGAAGTCTACTATAACCCAGTGCGGCATAGTCAAACATTCGCTGTGCCTGTCTGAAGCGTACCATTTTTGATTTAAATTATCGTTCAGCATATATTCTACGTTATGATTCCTGTCATTATGCGAGGACTGACAGCATGAATTAATCTTAGCTTTCTTAGTCAAATCTTTTATAACTTCGCCGATTTCGTCACGCAGTTTGATTTGAAAACCGTAAATTCTCGCATGAGCAAACTTATTATTCGGGTCAGATTCGGCCGCGTCTATTAATAATCTTATAAATCGGCCTGTCTGCGGCTCGAACTGTTTCTCGTATACTGCGGATTTATCGTTAGTTTCTCTGTTAAATTCTTTCCAGATATTATTGCTCCTCTCAAGCTGATTCTGGCAGACTTCTATGCGCCATGCGGACATGTCATGATTTCTGTTCCCGATGTCATGCCTGTTGCCTTTGCCTTCGCTGCATTTTATTATCTGCACGAAGTTAAAAGTTTCGACTTCGCCTAAGTCTATGATAACCCAATGCGGCTGCGCTATTTCTGTATTATGATTATGCGAGGCACACCACTTTGTCTTTAAGCTCGGGTCATCGTCTATTAAATTTTCCGGGTGTTCGTCCTGAGTTGAGAAACAGCAGAATGAATCAATCTTTGCGCCGGAGCAAAAATTTATATTATATACGCTCTTGCGCCTGTATTGGCGGCGCAGTTCGCGCTGTTCGCTTGACACTCCTTCATATTTTTCTTTCATTAAATCTATCATTTCAATATTAATTTCTTTCGGCGAGCCGGAAGTGCCGCGCCGCGTATTATTTTCGTTAAAATTATCAAATTCGTTAAAATTATCAAAACCGGGAAGATTTTTAATCTCGCTTATTAAATCTTCGTCAACATAGCTGTTTTCATATTCTTCGCGCTGCTCCTCGACCTCGTTCATTTGTTCCTCAACTTCCCCCATCTGCTCCTCAACTTCTCCCATCTGCTCCTCAACTTTTCCCAGCATTTCTTCAAGCCGCGCATACGTAGCTTCGTTCAAATTATCATTCATTCTGCCCTCAATCGTGCTGTAAGTGTTCTCAAGCCGCGAATATTTGCGTTCAAGCTCCGAGTATCTGCGTTCAAGCTCCGAGTATCTTTCGTCAAATTCACGCCTTTTCATGTTATGCTCTGATATTTGCGGGGTAGGGGGTACAGGCGGTATAGGTGGGACAGGTGCAGCAGGAGCTTCCGGCGCATTTAAAATATCGTTTCCTATAGATTTCATTTTTTCGCCTTTTTGGATTATTTGCGACGTCACCGTCATTATCTCCAGACCTTTTTCGTCTAGCTGCTCATTTAATTCTGTGATTTTTGCATTAAAATATTCTATGTCCGAATTATCGCCGATTTCTTCTAATTCTCTTTTTTTCTGTTCCAAATCTCTGCGTTCCTGTTCCAAATCGCGCCTTTTCTGCTCGAAATCTTTTATCTCCTGTTCAAAATCTTTTACTTTCTGCTCTAATTCAGCCATGATATTATCATCGTTTAATATTTCGCTCATGATTATTTCCTCTCTTACTATTTTTTAAATTTTTATTCATCGTCATAACTTTCGATTAATTCGTTTAATCTTGTTATCACAGAGTTTAAATATTCTTTTATTTCTTCGTCTTTGCTCACGCTTCGTTTTTTCTGCTTGATTAAATTCACGCTGTCAATAATCTCGTCAAAGCCGGTAAAATCGTCGCTGTTCGCCGCCAATATTTTATCGGTCGTGGTTCCGAGAGCTTTGGCTAAAGCGGGCAGTATCGCTATATCCGGCATTGACGCGCCGCGTTCCCACAGGCTGACAGCCTGATGGCTTATTCCGAGTTTATCCGCCAATCTTTGCTGCGTATACCTTTTGGTCTTTCTTAAAATCATGATGTATTTCCCGGTTTTTTCGTTACTAAACATTATCGAACATTTTAACCTCCATTTCCGCTCATGCTTACAAGCGATTTTTGGATTTCCGCGCGCTTTACTATATTTTATAACAAATTTTATTAAATTTCAAGCAAGCATCGCTTGAATTCAAGAACCGCTTGAAAATTTACAAGTCAATTATATTAATCAAAAAAAAGAACGGGATTTTTCCCGCTCAAATCTATTATGTTATTTTTAGTCTTCGTCGCCTTTCTCTAAATTTACCAAAGCAAAACGAATACATATATCCACCAGTTTATTTAAAGATATGTCCTTGTTATCGCAGACTTTATCCATTTCGCTTACAAGTTTTTTATTCAGCCTGAAAGTCTTGTTAATAAATTCTTCTTTTTCGATTTTTAATTTCATTAAGATTACCTACCTTTGTTTTTATACATTTTATGTAATATAATACCATATAGAATAAAGTTTGTCAGCACTTATTATTTTGTGTATATTATAAGGGAATAAAACCCATTAAATAAAAAACTTGACTTTTCCTAAAAAATAAGTTATAATATATAAAAATAAATTGAATTTAAAGGGAAAAACTATGATATACAGGGTGGTCGTTACTGTGGTTGGGCGGACGACCCCGCAGATTTTATAAAAAATCGCGTGTCCGCCCGATTTTTAAGACATGAGCAGGGTGGAGCAGGGTCATCCTCCCCAATTAAAATTAATAATTAAAATTATCGGAGGATGATATATATAATGAAAGAAATGAGCAAGCATTATAATCCGGCGGAAACGGAAGATAAAATATACGCCGAATGGATAGAAAAAAATTATTTCAGGGCTGAGCCTGATAAAAATAAAAAGCCGTTCTGCATAGTTATACCGCCGCCGAACGTCACGTCGCAGCTTCACATAGGTCACGCGTTAAACAACGCGATTCAGGACGTGATTATACGCGCAAAAAGAATGCAGGGATATTCGGCTTTATGGGTTCCGGGCGTTGACCATGCGGGCATTGCGACGCAGGTTGTCGTTGAGCGTGAATTGAAAAAAGAACGCGGTCTTTCGCGCTATGACATAGGGCGAGAGGATTTTATAAAATTAGTTTGGGACTGGAAAGACAAGTACGGCGGGGTTATTATTAAACAGCTGAAAAAAATAAGCTCGTCCTCCCGTTTGGTGCCG
>Ga0099364_10004526_pt1 | contig 21047 bp, 24 predicted proteins | sample TergutTh196P3_FD_73070 | JGI IMG/M metagenome (GOLD analysis project Ga0099364, IMG submission 73070) | Microcerotermes parvus P3 segment gut microbial communities from Pointe-Noire, Republic of the Congo - Th196 P3 | ecosystem: Host-associated > Arthropoda: Insects > Digestive system > Gut ... | reverse complement strand
ACCAACCTTTTTTTAATATAAATTTATAAAGTATATTATACACTAAAAAGCAAAAAAAAGCAAGGTTATTGCGAAAATAAAACAAAAAATTCAACAAAGTTATAATTTTTCTGCATTTAAAATTAAACTTTCACACAGCTAAATAACGCAGGTCAAATTCCAATCCTTTTTGTGTCCTTAAAATATCCTTAAGCGACTGGTCGGGCAGATTCATTGTTCCTGCCGAACATTTTACTGTATTGGAATACTGTTCCATCTGCCAAAATTCCGTTATATCCGACGTTGCATATAAATCCTGCAGAAAGGCTCTGTCAGTTTTTGTATTGCCGTCTGACCACACTTCTATTATCAAATCCGGCTGTCCCGCCGTTCTTAAATCCCGGCTGTCCGTTATATATTTATTATCCTTGAATAAAAGAAAATCCGGCTGAACATAATCAAGTTCATAAATAGTAAAATCTTCAAATCTTTCTAAATCTTCTATATCTGCTGTGTTAATCAATGAGGTTAATTCATTTTTTCTTTTTCTGCCCCAATGAACAAGGGCACATTCCTCTTGTAGAGCATATACTGCTTTTTTTCTTAATAATTCTTTTATTTCACCTGAAATAGCCATTATTATTTTATTGTGTCTTACTGTCGTTGACATTTGCATGATATTATCCATATAATCCACCTCGTATAAATTTCCGCTTTTATATAAATCTTTTTGTTCATTTAAATCATTTTTTATCATATGAGATTCCTTTTACCTACAGCGGCATTTCCAATTAAAATTACAAACTTCATTTTAAATTTTCCTCCATTATAATTACGGAATTTGCATTTCAACTTTATATGTTGTTATTTTAAAAAGTTCACACTTCTTGGTGTTGATTTGCTTGGCGATATTTTTCAAAAGCCGCCAATTCATCGGGGTCATGTTCAAACAAATCAAAATCAAATTTTTGCTTACCGTTGATAATTTCCGCAACGTCTTCAGGACTGTAATGCACAGCAATAGAAAAGCCGTTCTTTATTATATCTTCATAAAAAGGATTTTTTTGAACCCTTGAAAAGTCGGGCATTTTTTTAAGACCAAATTCCATTAAAAAGCACCTCCATGCTCATAAACTTCTTCCGCAATACCGGCACAATTTTTTTATATTGCTAATATTATACATAAAAATACATAAAACATTCGCAAATGTCAATAGCCAAAAAATGTTTTTCCCTTGAAGAACCTGCCTATACTTGTCAGTTCTATAATTTTTTTGAATAGTATAGTATTAAGCCTTCTTCGTTCCAAAAAGTTTCCCGTTCTTCAAAATCAGAAATTTCTAATTTTACAAACGTATCATATCCCCAATGCAAATATATAGCGAGATTACGTGTTTCTTTTGGTTCAACTCCTATCATAGCGATTTTATATCCCTCATCTTTGGCATATTGTTCCATGATTTTAACAAGTTTCGATATATGCCCCTTGCCTTCGTATTGTTTATCAATCCGCAATCCGTTAACTTCGACGCTTTGCAATGAAAATATCAAAGTTCCTTCTCCGATGGGTTCTTTGCCATGCAAAACCACAAAAGTCATACATTTTTTATTTTTTTGATTTTCAATAGCTATAGATTTCCAAGCAACCCAACGGTCGTCGCCTATGTTATCTGCGATATTTTTATCCCATCTTAACTCAAGGTCAGCGATTGAAGCTTCTTGATATTTATATTCTTTAATCATTGTAATGCTTCCTTTAAAGACATTTATATTTTATAAGCGATTGAATAAACATTTTTGCGATTGCTTCGTCTTTTATTATTTTCTGTGTTAAATCATCAAATGGTCTGCCGTAACAGCAGTTATCAAGATATATTTTAAGCATAATTATTTTTCCTTTGAAAATATATAATTTCCCGCAGTACACCACACTTTTGTTTGCATTTTAAAACGGCGGCGCGCCCTGCTTAGATAAATTTTCACAAAGCTAAATAACGCAAATCAAACTCTAATCCTTTTTGCGTTTTCAAAACATTTGTTAAGTATTGCTCTGCAAGCTGTTTCTTTCCAATATAACATTCAACTTTATTGGAATCCTGCTCTATATACCAATGTTCGGTTATTGGGGAAGTCGAATATAAATGCTTTAGAAATATTATATCTTCATCGGTATTTGATTCCGACCATACTTCAATTATTAAGTCCGGCTGCCCCGCTGTTCTTGTCTGCTTTTTATTTGTCAGATACGGATTGTCTTTAAAAATCATAAAATCAGGTTTAACATGCTGTAATTCTGCGATATTATCAAGAAAACGCTCCACATCAGCAACAGCTGTTACATCAACCAATTTAAATCCGGCCGATACGCCTCTGTCTCCGTAATACACCAACGGGCACTGCTCATGAAAAGCAATAAGTTCTTTCTTTCTTTTTAACGGGAGAATATCACCTGAAAACGTGCTTATTATATCGTTATGCCTGTAGGTTGTACCCATACCCATTTTTGGAATATATCTTTCCATAATTGTATCTTTTCCTTTCGCGTGTTATTTTATAAATATTCAGCCGCTTTAAGAAGAATTATTCAAAAAAAATCATATCTTTCGCTTTTTTTGTTTATAACGGCTTTTGCGTTGGTTAAATCTGTTATTTCTTTGGATATTTTTTCAAAATTATCGTGCAAAACGGCGAGAGAAACAGTGATATCAGCCTCAAACTGCGTATTGTCTTCAATAATTTTTTCGGATTTTATATATTTTAAAATTTTTTCATAATCGGAGTACGAACACAAAACATCAAACTCAGTAAAATTTTCAAAAACCGCAATACCCGCAGATTCCATACCAAGCCTCGCGGCGCGGGAATAAGCCCGCACAAGTCCCCCCGCGCCAAGCATAATTCCGCCGAAATACCGCGTAACCACCGCGGCTGCGTTTGTCAGCTCCTGTTTCTGCAGCACGTTTAAAATAGGCATACCCGCTGTGCCGGACGGTTCGCCGTCATCTGAAAACCGGGTTATGTTGTTTTCGCGGATTATATAAGCGTATGCGTTATGGCTCGCGTTTTGCTGCTCTGCCCGTATTTTATTTATAAAATCAAGAGCTTCGGCTTCGCTGCATACCGGCTTAACCCGACCGGTAAACACAGATTTTTTCTCGGTAAATTCCGCCGAGCTCTCTTTTTTTACAGTTTTATATGAGTACATGTAATATTCTCCGTTTTAAAGCTGCGGTTCATTCGTTTTATTCCGCCTTTTTTTCAAGCTTCATTTCAATAACATGCCCTAAAGGTGCGGCGATACGCAAAGACAAAACGCCGACAACCGTTCCGGCGATACTGACAACCGGGATTATAATCCCCGCCGCAAGAACAGCTATCGTAAAAAACGAACGCCCCATATAAAAAGCCGTACCCATCAGTTTCGCTTTATCTTTCTCTTCTTCGCCGAGATCCACTATCCGGTTAAGCGAGTTTTCTATCAATACAATCTTAACAACCGAACAAAACGCGCCGAGAGCCAGCCCTAACGCATACGGCAAAGTTTCGGGCAAAGTTTCAAATACCCCTGAGGGTTTGAATAAATTTATAACAAGCAGCCCAACCGGAAACAAAACAAAACAAACCGCAACAACCGATAAAATCATGATTTTTGCAGTTTTGGACAATTTCGAAAACAGATTCATCATAAACCTTTCTTTTAAATAATTCACTTTAACTAAATTAATATTTCCATTTATTCGCAATATCAAATATCACTTTTATCGACGCCGCCGAACCCAGAATCGAAAAAACAATTATAAACAGCGGCGACGTTCCCGCCAGCCGGTCAAGAAACATCCCGGTCAATACCCCGACAATAACGCAGAACGCCATCTGCACGCCGAGCTGCGTAACCAAAGCGAACGCTTTAATTACGCCGTTTTTTTCTTTTTTTGTTTTTTCCATGTTTTTAAGTATTTTTTCCGCTCTCGCCCGCTCGTCATTATCATCTTCAATATTTATATCATTTTCATTATTTTCACTATTTTCATCGTTTTCATCATTTTTATTTTCGTTAATATCGTTATTTTCATTCATAATTTTATGCTTTCTTTCAAAACGGGCGGATATAAAATCCGCCCCGCTGTGTTTTTATTTTATTTGTTTTAACTTTCAGCCGGTTTTTCCGGTTTGTTGATTATGGGGTATGTGCTCACATCGATATGCACAAGAGCCTGCCTTATTGCCAGCTCCATGCGTTTGGTGTGCAGTTCGGTCATCTGGTCGGCGATTTCGCTCGCTTTTCTTTCCTCCGCCTGCTGCGCCAAAAACTCCTGTATTTTACCCGGAGGCTCCGCGATCTCGGAGGTCACGGTAACATTGTTGCTGTCCACCGTGAACACCCCGCCAAGAATCATAAACAGCTCTTCGTCCCGCTGTTTTGTGTCTTCAAAAATACGCAGCACGCCGTCCCCAAGAAGAGCCGAGCGTTTATCATGGTCATACATAACGCCCATGTCCCCTTCGCTTGTGCGGGCGATAACCAATTCGACCATTTTATCGTAAACCGTTCGCATAGGTGTAATCACCCGCAGCCGGACTTTTTTTTCCGCCGCTGTGTTTTCTGTTATATTATCCCTGTTATCCATAACAATTTGACTCCTTAACTTAACAAAAGTATTATGACTGAGCCATTTTTTCGGCTTTAGCCAAAACGTCGTCTATGGTTCCGGCATATAAGAAACAGGACTCGGGTACCGCGTCATGCTTGCCGTCAATAATCTGCTCGAAACCTTCAAGCGTGTCGTTAAGCGTAACATACTTTCCGGCGTTCCCCGTGAAAATCTCCGCCGTGAAAAACGGCTGCGACAAAAACCTCTGGATTCTGCGCGCGCGCCCGACAATCAGCTTATCGTTTTCAGAAAGCTCGTCAAGTCCGAGAATCGCTATTATGTCCTGAAGTTCCCTGTATCTCTGCAAAACAGACTGAACCTGCCGCGCTATGCCGTAATGTTTGTTGCCCACAATAAGCGGGGTGAGCGCCCGCGAAGTCGAAACAAGCGGGTCGATAGCCGGGTATATGCCCTGCTCGGCTATTTTTCTCTCAAGCGCCGTAGTCGCGTCAAGATGCGCGAATGTGGTGGCGGGAGCCGGGTCGGTATAGTCGTCCGCCGGAACATACACCGCCTGAACCGAAGTGATCGAGCCTTTTACGGTTGAGGTTATGCGCTCTTGAAGCAGCCCCATCTCGGTGGCGAGCGTCGGCTGGTAACCCACCGCACTCGGTATACGTCCGAGCAGCGCCGAAACTTCCGAACCCGCTTGGACAAATCTGAATATATTATCAATAAACAGCAAAACATCCTGCTCTTTTACATCCCTGAAATATTCAGCCATTGTGAGCCCCGAAAGACCCACTCTCATTCTGGCTCCGGGAGGCTCGTTCATCTGACCGAAAATCAGCGCGGTTTTATCAAGAACGCCGGACTCTTCCATTTCGTAATATAAATCGTTGCCTTCGCGGGTTCTCTCGCCCACGCCCGCAAACACGGAATATCCGCCGTGCTCGTGCGCTATATTTCTTATAAGCTCGGTGATAAGCACCGTTTTTCCAACGCCCGCTCCGCCGAACAATCCGATTTTTCCGCCTTTGATATAAGGGCAGAGCAAATCAATAGCTTTAATGCCTGTTTCAAACAGCTCAAGCGAAGATGACTGTTCCGAAAAATCAGGCGATTTTCTGTGAATCGCCCAGCGCTCCGCTTTTTCCAGCGCTGCTTTTTTCTCCGCGGCAATATCCACATCGCCGTCGATAACTTCACCCAGCACATTGAACATACGCCCCAAAACCGCTTCGCCGACCGGCACCGCAATAGGTTCGCCCAAATCCTCAGACGCAGCGCCCCTCACCAGCCCGTCGGTCGAGTCCATCGCCACGCAGCGCACAACGCCGCCGCCGAGCTGCTGTGCCGCTTCGGCTATCAATGTTTTGCCGTCGCCGAAATTTACTTTAATCGCGTTATTTAAAGCGGGAACCTGACCGTCCGCAAAACGCACGTCGAGCACCGCTCCCATTACCTGTATCACTTTCCCGATAGAGTTTTTCGTATTTTCCGCCATATATTCATCCCTCTGACCTTATTTTATTTTTTTAACACGTTAATCTTTTTCAACGGCGTTCGCTCCGCCGACAATTTCCGCAATCTCCTGGGTTATCGCGCTCTGACGCATCTGGTTGTACTGCAGCGTCAGCGAATCGATTATCTTCTCCGAGTTTTTAACGGCTGAGTCCATACCTGTCAGCCTCGCGCACTGCTCGCACACCGCCGACTCAAGCATCGCCCCGAATATGCTGCTGTTAACATACGCCGCAACAGCGTAACCGAGCAGCGCGCCCGGATTGGTGTCGTATATAATTTCCTTGCCGTCTTTGGCGACTGTATTTTCCTCAGCCTTAACATCAAGCGGCAGCAGCTTTATGGGTTCCGCCGTTTGAGAAAGCATAGATATATACTTTGTGTATATAAGGTATACCCGGCTCGCCGATTTGCTGTTGTATAAATTTAATACAATCTCGCCGATGCTCTGCGCGTCCCTGTAAAACGGGTTTTCGGACAGACCTTTAAACGCATTCAAGATATTTTTTTTCCTGCGCCTGAAATAATCGCGTCCTTTTGTGCCGATTGTTATAAAATCCGCTTCACCGAGCTCTTCCGCAAGCGCTCCCGCCGCTTTCGCCGCATTGACGTTATAGCCGCCGCAGAGCCCGCGGTCGCCGGTTATCACTATGATTACCGGTCTGCCCGGTGTCTCGCCTTCTTTGTATTCGTTTCCGGCAAGAAAATGACTGTCTTTAAAACCTCCGCCGGCTGACATATTTTTTATTATATCCGCCGACTGTTCAAAATACGCGCGGTTCTGCTCCATACGCTGTTTGGTCCTTTGGACCTTACGGGTAGCTATCATACGCATGGATTCAGTGATTTTTTTCGTGCTGTCGATACTTTTAAGCCTTATCCGTATATCTCTGATCGTTTCCATTTTTTTTTACCCGAAGCCTCCCCGTTTTTATTTTATATCTTTTTTAAACTGCTGCAGACATTCTTTTATTTTTGATTCAAGCTCGTCGGATATTTCCCTTTTGCTTTTTATTTCATCCATAATCTCGCGGTGCGAATCTTTAAAATACTGTATCATCTGCCGCTCGATACCGAGCACATCCTCAACATTTACGCTCTCGAAGAAATAGTTGGTGGCAGCATATAAAATCAAAATCATGTATTCAAGCTCAACCGGCTCGTACTGGTTCTGTTTAAGTATCTCTATTATACGCTCCCCGTGGTGCAGCCTGTCCTGCGTGTCTTTGTCAAGATCCGCGGAAAACTGGGCGAATGACGCCAGTTCCCGGTACTGCGCGAGCTCTGTTCTGAGCGGACCCGCAATTCTGCGCATCGCTTTGACCTGAGCCGCGCCGCCCACGCGCGAAACCGAAAGACCGGGGTTTATCGCAGGGCGTATACCCGAGTTGAACGCCTCTGTTTCAAGGTATATCTGCCCGTCTGTTATCGATATGACATTTGTGGGGATATACGCCGACATATTGCCCGCCTGGGTCTCGATTATCGGGAACGCCGTAATCGAGCCGCCGCCGTATTTTTCCTCAAGCCGTCCGGCTCTCTCCAGCAGTCTTGAGTGGAGGTAGAACACGTCCCCCGGATAAGCTTCCCTTCCCGGCGGTCTTCTCAGCAGCAAACTCATACTCCTGTACGCAACGGCGTGTTTTGACAAGTCGTCATAAATAATCAGCACATCTTTGCCGTTTTCCATCCATTCCTCAGCGAGCGCGCAGCCGGAGAACGGCGCAAAATACTGCATCGCCGCAACCTCGGAAGCGGAAGCCGAAACAACGGTTGTATAACTCATTGCATCATATTTTTGCAGGGTGCTCACAATTGAAGCCACAGTCGAGGTTTTCTGCCCGATTGCAACATACACGCAGTAAACGTCGCCGCCTTTTTGGTTTATTATGGTGTCGACCGCAATAGCCGTTTTGCCCGTCTGCCTGTCCCCGATAATCAGCTGCCGCTGACCTCTGCCTATAGGCACCAGCGCGTCGACCGATTTAAGTCCCGTCATAAGCGGCACATTAACCTTTTTGCGCGCAAGCACGCCCGGCGCGATCCTTTCTATCGGGCGGTATTTGTTGGTTGTCACCGCTCCTTTTTGGTCAATGGGCTGACCCAGCGCGTTCACCACCCTGCCGAGCATTACATCCCCCACAGGAAGTCTTGCAACCTCGCCTGTTCTGTTGATAAACGAGCCTTCGCTTATACCGTCGGAACTGCCGAGCATAACCACGGCGACGTTGTCTTCCTCAAGATTCATGGCAATACCGGAAGAACCGTTTTCAAATTCGAGCAGCTCTCCGCTCATAACGTTGTTCAGTCCCTGCGCCCTGGCGATACCGTCGCCCACTTGAATCACTCTGCCCAGTTCGCTCGCTTTAGTCGAATTGATAAATTTAAGCACTCCATCTTTGATGATTGGGCTTATTTCGGATGTGTCTAAACTCATTGCCTCAAATACACCTCCTTATATACATTTTTTTTCATATCCGCAAGACGCGTTTTAATTGTGTTGTCAAAAACCGTGTTTCCGACAATGACCCGCAGTCCGCCTATAAGCGACGGGTCAACTTTTATAATCATGCTTATTTCCTGCCCGAATATACTGACCAGTTTTTCTTCTATTTTTGTGCGTTGTGCGATATTCAGCTGTGAAGCCGAATAAATTTTCACATCCAAAAGACCGAGCCGTTTATGGGCAGCCTCGACAAACTTGATAAGCACAGCCTCTGTGTCTTCAGGAGACAGCAGCCTTAAAAAAGAATCAAGCTCATCCGGCATACTGTCGGTGTTACTCCCGTGAAGCACAACCGTGGCGTAAGTATAAAAACTTTGAAGACGGGTTTTGTCAACGTTTACCCTGTCCCCGCCTTCAAACAGCCTCGCTTCGTCTTCAAGCCTCGCTTCATCGCTTGCATACGAGGCGTAATCGAACAAATCGGTAACATAACGGTCGATCAAACTCATACCTGTTCGCTCCAATCCGCCAAAGCTTCGTTGATGTACCTGTCGCGGGTCTGCTGATCAACCGAAACCTCCACAAAACGCGAAGCTATGAGATTTGAAACCTCTATTATTTGATTCCTGATTTCGTTTGCGGCGTTCTCGCGCTCAAGCTTTATTTCGTCTTTGGCTTTTGTTTTGATATATTTAGCCTCTTCCTGCGCGTCGAATATAATCTGGTCATGCTTTTTTACCGCCGCGCGGGATGCTTCGTTTAAAATCTCTTCCCGTTCTTTGCCGATATTGTCGAGCATTTTTTGATAATCTGCTTTAAGCGCTTCCGCCTGTTCATTGTTAAGACGGGCAGAATCAATATCGCTGCTGATACGGTCTGCGCGTTCAGCCAGGAAATTTTTCACCGGTTTATATAAAATTTTGACCAAAAAAACCGACAATACAATGATATTAAACCATTGAATACCGACCCTTACCAGAAACTCTGTGTCAAGAGCCAAAACGCTTCCTTCCGGCATACTTTCCGCAGCAGACAAAAAAATCCTGTCAACCAAATTTAACTCCTCCCTATCGCTATAATTTTACGTACATACCTGCAATATTACAGCATACCTACAAGCGGATTTACGAATATGAGAAGAAGCGCGATAACAAATCCGTAAATACCGGTGGTTTCAGCAACCGCAGCACCAACGAGCATCGTACTCATAACAGCACCTCTGGCCTCCGGCTGACGTCCGACCGCTTCCGCGCCTTTTGCCGCCGCAAGTCCCTGACCTATACCTGTACCAACACCTGTGAACACGGCAATACCCGCGCCAATCGCTGATAATCCTAAAACAAAAGCTTCCGGTGTAACCAATTCCATGAAAAATACCTCCTGAAATATAAATTTAATTTATTAATAATTTTAAATTATTTTTTTCTTAAAATCAGCTTAATCCGCAACGGAATTGAGCTGTATAAAAGTCATGCTCAAAATAGTGAAAACAAAGGCTTGAAGCGCTCCGGAGAACAAATCAAAATATACGTGCAGCGCACTCGGTATGGCAAACTGAACAAACAGCGGAGTCATACCGTAAAACAGCTCCATGATAAGCAGTCCGCCCAAAACGTTTCCGAAAAGCCTGAATGCCAGCGACATGGGTTTGGCAAGTTCTCCCATTATGTTCATCGGCAGAAAAAGAAAAAACGGAGACAGATACGCTTTAAAATACGCGCCCCTCTGGCAGACTATCCCCACAATATGAATGATAATAAACGTTGTGATTGCAAGTGCCGCCGTTGTGGCAAGGTCGCTTGTCGGAGGACGGAGAAAACCCGTAAGCCCGCTGTAATTCGCAGCGAGAATAAACACGAAAACAGTAAAAAAATAGCCGTCCATAAATTTTAGCTTTTCGCCCAGGGTGTTTTTTGTGAAATTGACCAAAGCTTCAACAGCCGTTTCAATAACATTCTGAAATCCTGACGGAACATCTTTAAAATTTTTCAGTTTTATTCTCACTATAACAGCAAAAACAATCAAAAACCCCATCACAGCCCATGTGGCAACCAAAGATTCTGTAAGATAAACTTCAATCCCGTTAATCTCGAACAGGCGCGCTATGTTTTTGTTTGCAATGTTTATTTTAATCAACTCCCGCAAAAAAAATTTCCCTGTTTATATTTATTATATCACACTTATTCCGCGAATTAATTAACATTCTGTTAAAATTGTTTTATTTTTTTGATTTTACACTAAAAATACCGGTAAAAATATCAATCCGCCCACTTGAATATTTTCACTTTAAAAATATTATACAATATATTTTCCGCTTTGTCAACCGCTTGACAAAATAAAAAAAATGCTGTATAATTTTATCAAACTTAAAAATTTACGGGAGGATATATACAAAAGTGGGTTCAAAAACGCTTAAAATCAATTCAAAAATACGCGATATGTGTTTTATCGCGGTTTTTTCGGCGGCTGCCGCCGTACTGGCGCAGGTGCAGCTCCCGGGACCGGGCGGCGTGCCGTTTACAATGCAGACATTCGCGGTGCTGCTCGCGGGGGTTGTGCTCGGCGCGAAAAAAGGCGCGCTGGCGATTGTTATCTATGTTCTGCTCGGGGCGGCGGGGATTCCCGTATTTGCGGGATTTACCGGCGGGTTCGGCAGAATTGTCGGGCATACCGGAGGATATATACTCTCTTTTCCGGTTATGGCTCTGTTTGCGGGCATCGGCTCGAATTTACAAAACAGACTTAAAAATATATGGCAGAAAAACGCGGTTCTTGCAGGGGGGATTGTTTTCGGCACGGCAATAAATTTTTTATGCGGCATGGTTTGGGGAATGTTTGTGCTGAATATAAATGCATCAGCCGCATTTGCGGGGTTTGTCGCGCCGTTTATCGTGACTTCCGCCATACAGACGGTTTTAGCTGGGGGTATCGGCGTCTCCGTAAAAATTATTTTAAAGAAAGCGCAGGTTTTGTTATGAAAAAATATAATAAAAATATACCCGACGGCGCGGCGGATATAATTTTTGACAAAACATTATATATAAAAAAAGCGGTTGAAATGTTCCGGGATATATATGAAGAGCTTGATTATCAAGAGATTATGACGCCTGTGCTTGAATATTATGACGCATTTAATTTTGAGGGCCAGCCTATCGAACAGGAGAGTATGTACAAACTCTCCGACGCCGGCGGCAGGCTGCTGGTGCTGCGCCCGGATAATACCACTCCGGTTGCGCGGGTTGCCGCGACCAAACTCAGCGGTGATTTTTTTAAGATATGCTATAATCAAAGCGTGTTCAGAATAACCGGGGGATATTCCGGCAAAAGGAGCGAGATAATGCAGAGCGGCATAGAAATCATCGGCAGAGGCGGACCGGACACCGATTTATACTGCATTGAAACCGCGCTGAAAGTGCTCAAAGCCACAGGGCTTAAATTCAAACTGGAGATAGGTTATGTCGGATACTGCGTCCCGCTGCTGTTCGGAGGCGCGGAGGTGCTGAATGAAGCCCGCATACTCGCAAAAAACGACAATAAAGCGGTGGAAATTCTGAATTATCTGCAGGAACTGTATGACAGATTAAACGAAGCGGGTTATGGTGAATATATAATTATAGACCTTGGGATTGTGCATGAGCTCGATTATTACACGGGGCTTGTGATCGGCGGTTATATCGAAGGGATCGGCGAGAGCGTGCTCTCCGGCGGCAGATATGATAATTTAATCGCGCATTTCGGGCGGGAGCTGCCGGCGGTGGGATTTGCCGCAAATATAAATTTAATCGCGGACGCGCTCGAAGCATCCGGCAGATTTGGGGGTAAAAACACATGATACGCACAGCAGTCACAAAAGGCAGGATAGAAGAAGACGCCGCGGTTCTTTTAAAAAAAGCGGGTTTTGACACGCGGGAACTCGAAGATAAAGGGCGCAGATTATTGTTTACCATAAATCACAGCCTTGAGATCGTGCTCGCTAAAGCCGCCGACGTTATAACTTATGTCGAGCACGGCGTGTGCGATATGGGCATTGTGGGCAAAGATACGATTATGGAGTACGGCGGGTCTTTTTATGAGGTGCTCGATTTAAATTTCGGCGAGTGCAAATTCGCGCTTGCGGGTTTAAAAGACAAGGATTTTTATGCCGGATATAACCAAAAAGTTATCGCGACAAAATACCCCAATGTGGCAAAAAGCTGTTTTAGTGAAAAAGGGCTTGATGTAAAAATAATAAAAATTGAAGGTTCGGTCGAGCTCGCGCCGCTGCTCGGTCTTGCGGACGGGATTGTGGATTTGGTTTCAAGCGGCGAAACGCTGCGCGAAAACGGGCTTGTGATATATGAAAATTTATCGCGTATTTCGGCGCGTGTCATCGTGAACCGTGCGAGCATTAAATTAAAAAAACCCGAGATATATGATTTTATAAATAAAATTTCAAACCGGATAATATAAGCAAAGATTCTTTTTACAGCATAAGCAGCAGGTAAACGCAGAAACAAAGGGAGCGTCACAGTATGGAAATTTTAATTATTCCGGCGCTTGTTGCCATAACCGTATGGGTCTACAGGCTTTCATCGAAAATACAGAAACAGGAAAAAATAATCATACAGCTAATGGAATGTATTGAGCGTCTTTACGGCGAACTTGACGTTACGCCCGGCTCCGGTAAAACCGTTCCGGTAGAACCCGCGGTATCAAGCGTATCAACCGTTCCGGCTGTTCCGGTCACTCCGGTTATTCCGGTCGCTCCGGTTATTCCGGCTGTTTCGGTATCCGAAAAGTCAGCCGTGCCGGAAATTCCCGTGAAACGCGGGTCAATTTCGTTTGAAAACTGGCTCGGAAGGAACGCTGTCGGCATAGCCGCTTCGGTTCTTGTGTTTACAGGTATAATTTTTCTCGGGGTGCTCGTATATGAATACCTTACGGACGCCGTTAAAATAGCCTTAATGTACGCGATAAGTTTCCTGATAACGTTTCTCGGCATAGTATTAACTCTGAAAAAACAAAACACATTCACGGCGATACTGACAGGCTGCGGCTGCGGTTCGATTTTTATTTCCGTGCTTATCACCCACGCATATTTCGGCTATATCGGCGATATGGCGTCATTTTCGATGCTCGCCGTATGGATGGGCGCGTCTTTATACCTCGCTAAAAGAATCAATTCGCTGCTCATCAGTATCATATCCCATACCGGCATGGTAATTTCGATATGTTTCGCGTTGACAGCGGGAATAAACGATGAAAAAACCGCCTTGGTTTTGATCTATCAGGCTGTTTCAACCGCGGTTATTATCATGGGAAATATATTGTGTTTCAAAAAGACATACCGGCTCGGCCTTATAATTTCGCTCGCTCTTTCGGTTACGGCAAGCGCGTTTATGGCATATAGATTTACCGGAACCGGCGCAGATGCGCCTTTTGCCGCTTCGTCAATTAATACCGCCGGTTTGGCTGCGGCGTTTATTCTGCAGTTTCTGTGCGCTTCGTTTTTATCATATTTGCTCGCTGCGGCTTCAACCCGCCTGGAAAACAAAACCTTTATGATTCTTGTTCATATACTCAACAAAATCCTTTGGCTGGTTTCGCTGTTTATCAATATATCCCACACGGCATACCGTATATTCTATGTGTATTATCACAGCGCCGATCAAACGCCTCATACGTTTCAAGCGCTTTATCCGCCCGAAGCGGTTCATTCCGCGATGCGTCCGGCAGTCGGCATAACCACCGCGTTTCTGGTTCTGCACGCCGTATTTTCGGTGTTTATGAATAAAAAATATAATTTTAACGCTGCCCTCGAAAAAATATCGGTTCTTGCGGTTTCCGGCGCTGCGGGGGTATTGTTTTTAAATCTGTGGGATGCCGCGGGATTCGCCGCGGTTTCGCCCCGGCTGACTCTGCTTATAGTAATAGGGCTGATATTGATTGCGGCGGGTATATTATTCCGCAGGAAAGCGTATATAATCGGCGGAAATGTATTTATTGCGCTCGATGCTCTGTTTATGATTTTCGGCGGGTACGGGGAACTGGAAAAATTCGGTTCGATCGCGCTTCCTTTGGGGTATTTGGCTGTTTATATCGCGGTTATTCGGGCGCAGCTGTTTTTTGCCGGTCCCGTAAAAAAATCCGAGTTATCGCCGTTGGCCCGCATTTTATCGCTTGCAATCGCGGAAATATCGCTGATATCGATATTTATGCAGTCGTCATTGCAATACAAAGGCACAATACTTCTGCTGGTTTTAACCGCTGTGAATTGTCTGTTTTATGTATTAAAATTCGACCATGGCGGCGGCGGTGTTCTGCGGCTGCTGTTATGGATTAACGCACATATCATCATAGCAATCAGCTGTATCTGCATATCGTTTGTATACAAAGACAGGGTTTTGACCGTATTGTATCTGCTGCTCGCCGTTTTTACGTTCTGTCTTGCATTTATGCGCTCGGGGGAGATATTGAAAGGCGGCGGCGGGCTGGCGCGGGAGCTGCTTTTCGGGCTTAAAATAAGCGGGCTGACATTGGCTGTGATACGCGGTAATACAAATTGGTTTGACCACGCCTATGTGTTCAGCCTCGTTTTTATGCTCACCGCTTTGATTTGTATCGCCGCCGGATTTTTTGCCCGCGCCAAAACTCTCCGCTTATACGGGCTTGTTGTCACGTTTGTATGCGTTTTAAAACTGGTTACGGCCGATGTATCGGGGTTGAACACGGTTCTTCGCGTTGTTTCGCTTATAGGAGGCGGCGGTATCTGCTTTGTCATATCCGCATTATATAATTATTCCGTGAAAAAATTTAAGGCGGATAAACTTGAATGAATAATAAAAAACAATAGTATGAAATATTTAAAATAAGGGGATTTAAAGTATGTTAAAAATTTTTAACAGCGCGGAAGCTCTGCTTGAAAAGCTAAAAAACCGCACAAATAATAAATTTGACGAGGCGCTGCAGGTCGCCCGCGAAGTCATAGCGGAGGTCAGGGCAAACGGCGATGCGGCTGTAAAACGTTACACCAAAAAATTCGACAATGTTGAGCTTGATGATTTTTTTATGGGCGAAGAAGAATTTGCCGGAATCTATGCAAAATGCGCTCCGGAACTGGTAAAAACCATGGAAAAAGCGGCGCGGAATATAGAGGAATACCACAAAACACAGCTGCAGAACTCGCACGTCATAACCCGCAGCGGAGCAATACTCGGGCAGCGTATACTGCCGCTTGAGCGGGTCGCGCTGTATGTGCCGGGGGGGACCGCGGCTTATCCTTCGACTCTGCTGATGAGTGCGGTTCCGGCTAAAATCGCGGGTGTACGCGAGCTTATGATATTCACGCCGCCGAAACCGGGCGGGATAAAGCCCGAAATTGTCGCGGCGGCAAAAATCTGCGGGATAAACAAAATAATAAAAATCGGGGGTATCCAGGCGTTCGCGGCGGCGGCATACGGCACAGAGAGTATCGCGCGGGTCGATAAAATTGCCGGGCCGGGCAACATATATGTCACAGCGGCGCAAAAACTCGTGTACGGGGATGTTGATATCGATACAATTGCGGGACCGAGCGAAATTTTGATCGTTGCGGATAAAGACGCCAACCCGAAATTTATCGCGGCGGATCTGCTGTCACAGGCGGAGCACGACGTTATGGCGTCATCTGTGCTGCTCACCGATTCACCCGAACTCGCGCAGCGGGTAAACGCGGAGATCGAATCTCAAATCAAACAGTTAAACCGCAGGGAGATAATTGAACAGTCCCTCGCCGATTACGGGGGATGCGTGATATGTGAAAGTATAGACAAAGCGATCGAACTATCCAACCTTATCGCTCCGGAGCATTTGGAGCTCGCTGTCGCTGAGCCGTTTGAGAAATTAAATTCGGTAACAAACGCGGGCTCGGTGTTCCTCGGCGAATACTCGCCCGAACCTCTGGGCGATTATTTTGCGGGGACTAACCATGTGCTGCCGACAAACGGCGCCGCCCGGTTCGCGTCCCCGCTCGGGGTTGACAGTTTCGTTAAAAAATCGAGTTTTATATATTATTCGCGCGAGACACTGCGTGAGGTTTCAGAGGATATAATAAAATTTGCCGAAAGCGAACAGCTCACCGCGCACGCCAATTCCATCAAGGTCAGGCAAATCTGACTTTTACTGCGCCTATGGTATTCGGCGCGGTTTTTACGGTGATTTTCCCGGAATCCTCAATATCCAATTTTTTAATCTCTTTTTCCGTCAAATCGACAGATACAGCGGATTTAACAGGCAGATCAAGGCTTAAAACAACATCCGATTCTTTGCCGCAAACCTCAATAAACCGTATAATCAGCTCACCGTTTTTGTTTGTTGTAACCGAAGACAGCACAGCGCTCGCGCTCTCAAAACCAAACAGGGATTTTTGGAGCGGCAGCGCGCCTTTATGTGAATTTGCCGGCACAAAATTAAACGGGTGATTGATCGCTGCGGAAAAATTTATCAGCGCTTTGGGGCAGGAACCGGCAAACCCAACGGACAGGGTTATATTGTGTATTCCGCGCTCCGGATAAGGATCGGGCGAGCTTGAAGAATTTATCAGCGTTGCCGAAAGGTTATTTTCATAAGCCCTGTAACCGTATTTGCAGTCGGTGACTATTGCGAGCGAACCCTTTGAGTTTTCGGGATTTACCGCCGCTCCGCAGCTAAGAGCGGGCACATCCAGAAGTTTTGCTTCCTGTCTGCTCACCCCTGCGGGCACGTCGTACATATACTCACTGGGCGAATACGCCAATGGGAAATTATAATGCAGCACCGGAACAAACTGCCCCGCGGTTTCGTGCCAGTCGATATTGAGCTTATATGTTATGGCTTTGGCGTTTTTTTCAAGGTAAACCGTTTCGCGTATTGTTGAATTGTATATTTTTTTCTCGATATAAAACCCTTTTCTCAAATCCCCGAATGATAAAGGATGGGTTTTGGTAACCGTATCGATCGGCTCGATTTTAAGATACCGCCCGATATTCCATGCGTTTGAACTCGCGGGTTCGGTCTGTACAAACTGCAGCCCCGCCGTTTTGCCGGCAGCAAGCGCGGAGGTGCCGCTTTGTTTGTCGGTAAATGAAATCATCGCCCCGCTTTTACAGTCAAATTCCGCTTTTATATATTCGTTTTCAAGTATATAATTGGTGTGGGGTTTGGCTGTTCTTACAGGACCGTTGAAATAATGTACATATTCGTCTTTTTCCTCGGGTTTTAAAACGATTGTGGTATATCCGGCTGCGGGCACTTTTACTTTGACCAGTAACCTGAAATATTTATGGTCCCAGTATTGCTGCAGCGAGCTGTCAATCAATGCGAACTCAAGTTTTTCACCTTCGGCGTCAACTACCTGCAGATACCGCATATCTCCGGTATAATCCCATACGGTAATCTCAACGTTTTCGGTGCGCTCGAGTGGTAAAGCGTTAAAAATATTAAAAATACGCACAAGACCGCTGCCCCTTTCGGGATTTGGTACACCCGTATATCCCGAAAGCCCGTAACCCACTCCCGCGCCTTCGGACTGTGAGTTTTGTATATCATCGTCGGTTTTTATCCCCGAGGTGTCTATATTTTCCGAGAGTACCCGCAGTGCGTTGGAGTGCTGTGTGTTGGCCGCCGCCATAGCCCCGGCATACAGCCCCATCGCGTGCTCGCGTGTTTCTTCGACGCATGAGCCTGTGAGTATATCGTGGAAATGCGTGAACAGCACGTTCTGCCAGGCGGACTCGAACTGTCTGTACTGATATTTATGTTTTGCATACGCGCCCGCGAGAGAACTGTATAAATCGGCTTCAATCAGCGCTTTTTCGCTTTTTCTGTTGCCGAGTTTGATTCTGCTCTGCGTTGTATAACAACCGGGGAAAATATAGTTGAGCCCGCCGCTTCTCTCGACCACCGGCAGATTTTCGCGCACGGTTTCGGCGAGTTTAAAATACTCAAGCATTGTGCCGAACTTTATTTTGGGATAAACGGGGTACTGCATAAACTCAAGCGCCCGCTCGATATCGCGCCGTGTGGGTCCGCCTCCGTGGTTGCCCACGCCGTAAATCAACAGTCCGGTTTTAAGTCCGCCGCTGCGTTTGGCTATATCGATCAGCCCCGGGGCGATCTCTGTGGTTATCGCAGCATTGTACCAGTGCTGTTCACGGTGTACCAAAACCTCGCTTCCCGAAGGGGCGCGCCATCTGTAAAGGCAGTTGTCCCCGTCAAAGCCTCGGCAGTGGTAATAATATTTAACCTCACCGAACGAGTTTATCTCAGGCACGTGTTCGCTGTGCCCGAACGTGTCGGGCGAAAAATCTATCTGCTGGCTGCTTGGGTCTACTCCCCACACTTCCTCAAGATAATCGCGGGTGTATTTTATATGCCGCAGCAGCGATTCGGTTGAAGGCATATTTTTATCTGTTTCAACCCAGGCTGTAGCGGTGACTTCCCAGCGCCCCTCTTTTATTCTCGCTTTGATCGCGTCCATCAGCTCGGGGTCAAAATCTTCGGCTATTTTGTAAACCGAAGCCTGCGACTGCGAAAAACAAAAATCGGGGTATTCGTCCATAAGCGCGAGCATCGTCCTGAATGTGCCCAGAGTTGCGGCGACGGTTTCCTGCCAGCCCCACATCCAGTTCATGTCGATATGCGCGTGCGCCGCGAGAATAAGGCTGTATTCTTTAGCCGCGCCGCCCAGCGGAAGCAGCACTTTTTCGGCTTCTTCACAAACCAAATTGGTTAAAACGCCGTCGTTTTCAAGCGCGGTTTCGAGCAGAGCGAGAGACTTTCCGATAAGCGCCTGAAACTCATCGCGTTTTTCATGCTCCGCCGCGAGGTTAAGCGCGAACTCAAGCTGCGCGATTATGCGCCGGTTAGCTTTAACGGGCGGCGTTACATGCCACTGCTCTTCTCTGGGCGTCCCGAAAGTTTCCTCATAGCCCATTTTTTCGCGGTTGCCGCCGATGCTTTTTTTGATTTTTCTGAATCTTGACCATAAACCCTGCATAAATATTCCCTCCGTACTTATCGTTTTATTAATGATAATATAATACATTATTATTAACTTGATATTGACATATTATAAAAATTGATATATAATTATAATTAAAAATAAAAAATAAAATGGCGGGCGGGAAATAATTATGTTTATTATCGGAATAGATATCGGCGGAAGCACTACAAAAATATGCGGGTTCAGCTTAAAAAGCAAAAACCTGATAAAACCCTTCTTTATAAAAGCGAGCGATCAGGTGTCGTCGCTTTACGGCGCATTCGGCAGATTCACATCGGACAACGGCATAACCCTGAGCGAAATAAAAAAAATATATATAACGGGGGTCGGCTCGACGTTTATCTCAAAAGATCTGCACGGTATACCGGTGCAGCCGGTCGGGGAGTTCGAAGCCGTCGGGCGCGGGGGGATTTATTTGTCCGGGCTTTGCGAGGCTGTGGTTGTGAGCATGGGGACGGGCACCGCCATTGTAAAAGCGACAAGCGGCGGGCAGAATGTATATCTCGGCGGCACGGGAGTGGGAGGGGGAACGCTCACGGGGCTTTCGAGGATGCTGGTCAATGTGGGCAGCACCGACAACATAATAAAACTTGCCCAAAACGGGGATTTGAAAAACACCGACCTTAAAATCGGCGATATCACAAAAAAAGATATAATACCGGGTATGCCGGATCACCTGACGGTATCAAATTTCGGCAAAGTGAGCGACCTCGCGACAAAATCCGATATTGCGCTGGGAATAATAAATATGATTTTTGAATCGGTGGGAATGATGGGAATATTCGCGGCAAGACAATTTTCGCTTAAAGATATAGTCCTGACGGGGAATTTAACATATATTCCGCAGAGCGCGGAAATATTTGAGAATTTGAGCAGTATGTTCGGCGTAAATTTCAAAATCCCCGAACATGCGCGGTTCGGCACGGTGATCGGAGCGGCGCTTTGCTCGGGAGAGATATAAATGCGATGAAAAAATATTTAAAAAAACTATTGACAATGAATTGAAAATATGATATAATTAAAAGACCGCCGAAAATAACATTGAAAATACCGTTATTTTTCGGGGTTCCGGCACCTTGAAAACAGAACAACGAAAGGAAAGCAGAAGCGGAGGCGGAAGGAAAACGGCTCTGGCGACTGTTAATTCCGAGTGGAAGAGAACACAGAACTTTACTATGATAGAGTAGTAGATAGGGAAAGAAAAGCGCAAGCGCGAAGCGCGAGCGTGGGATAGAGCTCTTTTGATAGAGAGTTTGATCCTGGCTCAGGGTGAACGCTGGCGGCGTGCATAACACATTCAAGTCGAACGGGTGGGGCCCTTTCGGGGGTCGCATTAGTGGCGGACGGGCGAGTAACACGTGAGCAACCTGCCTTACAGAGGGGAATAACACAGGGAAACCTGTGCTAATACCGCATAACACGTATTGATGGCATCGTTGATACGTCAAAGGTACTTTCGGGTACCGCTGAAAGATGGGCTCGCGGCCGATTAGCTAGTTGGAGAGGT
>Ga0099364_10004525_pt1 | contig 21049 bp, 21 predicted proteins | sample TergutTh196P3_FD_73070 | JGI IMG/M metagenome (GOLD analysis project Ga0099364, IMG submission 73070) | Microcerotermes parvus P3 segment gut microbial communities from Pointe-Noire, Republic of the Congo - Th196 P3 | ecosystem: Host-associated > Arthropoda: Insects > Digestive system > Gut ... | reverse complement strand
AATCGCCTACGTTGCCGGTATATTGGATGCCGTCTATTACTATTAGCGGGTTGCTGTTACTGTTTACAGAGGTGCTACCGCGAATAGTGATGGTATGTCCGGCGCCGGGGTCTCCCGATTCGGCTGTTATCTGAACGCCTGCCGCACGTCCCTGCATCATCTCTATTGCCGATGTTGCCGAAGAGTGACTAATCCTGCTGATGTCTATGGAACTAACGGCAGCTGCATTGTCGCGAGCATCAACACGTATAAAACCCATATCAACGCGAGCACGAGTCTGACCGGTAATAACTAAACTCTCTATTGAAGCTGCCTCCGGTTCTAAGGCAACATTGATAACTGTTTGTGTACCAACTGGAACTTCATATGGCTTCATACCAATGAAACTTATTTGAATAATAGCATTTGGTATACTGAAACTAATCATATAACGTCCGTCGACATCGGTGGTAACACCGGATATCATACGGTCGTTTTCATTCTTGATAATTACGCTGGCGCCCGGTAAAGGAAAACCGTCACTTTGGTCGGTAACTACGCCCCTGACTACTCTTTCCTGAGCATAGACAGCGGAACCAAGCAACAGAGCCAGCGCTATTAAGTAAATTTTTGCAAAGTATTTCATTTTTTATATGCTTTATTGTATTTTTAAATTTATATATAAGTATGTATTAAAACTAATACGACAATGCTAGTCTTCTCTGCTGTTTATATGTATTCTGGGCGGAGTTAACAATCTGTCAATTACGTGTATTACGCCATTTGATACTTCTATATCATAGGTAGCTCTTGGCATATCGCCTCGGACTGTCCATGTTTCAATTACGTTAGACCTGTCTTCGGGATTATTGGGGTTTATGATTACCATACCCGGATTTGAACCAACAGGATTAAAATCAATTTCAAAATGCGACCATTCATCTCTGCTAATAGGGTTTGAGTGAATTAATTCGCGATGAACGCTGATAAAATTAAGCGGAAACGTTTCATTGGTAGGATTTCCGGCAACTATATCTTTACTGTATGTACCATCTGAGTATACACGAGTTGTGGTAATCAAATATTTAATTACACGAGCCCAATGCCTGCCGGCAGCTGATGTAGCATCAGCAGTTAAATTGGGGACAACATAGCTAATACCATCGAAATTCTCTGAACGAGTTAGTTCGCTATTTTCAGGACGAAGTGCGTATTCCCTAATAGCTTGATTTGTAGGCAAAAATAGCGTTAAACTTGCATCGGGTTGCCCCAAGTAGCTTCCTATAGTCATATTTATACTGCTTGGCAGCGCCCATCCGCTATTGCCTCCTATTGCGGTATTAGTCAATGCAGCTTCTTTATCCTGCTCTATTAAAGTGTTTTGCATAAGCGTCAAGAAAAAATCGAATTCATGCTTTGGGTCAGAGTTTACCCATTCCTGCGGAAGGTGTTCATTTTCATTTTCCCAATTCTCATTGTATCTTCTAGGGTTTTCATTCATATTCCAGATAACATCGGTAATATTACCCCATGGCTTAACGGGCATCATTCTGGCATCGAAATAATGTACAGTACCATTTTCAAATTTTTCAGACCTTGTTACTTGCACCCCATTAATCTGCCCATTGTTTATCTGTAAATAATTTCCTAATCTTGTTTCTACCCACATATTATTGGCGCTCGCTAATTGCTCCGCAGTAATTTCTTGCGGTATCATCATAAAGTAAGAAATTGAATCCATCTGAACTGTAGACACCGTACGTCCACGCCGACGATAATTATGAGTTCGATAATCATGATTATACATTGTCTCGCGGGTAATGTGGTATAACACATCGTTGTTCATCGCCAAATTCGATGGCAAAAGAAGCGTAAATTCGCGATCCAGGTTTTGAAGATACAAAAGATTTGAACCGCCGAGCGAGAAGCCGCCTAAATTAGTTGTTCCCAAATGTCCCATTGCAAGATCGTAAAACCAACTATAATTGGGGTCAAGCATCATTGGACGAGCCACAGATTGAAATGCGCTTGGCAATAACAGTTCATCAAGATTGTAAATTATTGCGTTACTGGCTAAATCCATACTGCTAAATCTAATATTGCTAATTGTATCTCCCATCAAGGTTGGTATCCCACGGTCAAGAGCATTAGCCCAAACAGGCGCAGAAGCTATATAGTAGGATGATAGAAAAAAACGGGTAACCATGTGGACCGAATCCATTCGATTTTCAGCTAAAGTGCCTTGAGGAACAAAAGAAAAAAGTTCGTTGTTGACGAAATTTTCAAACTCTGCTCTGGGAGGATTAAAAAAAGTATAGAGCATGTTTTCAGCGTGAGTAGACATATTTATACGCGGGTTAATGGTAAACAAAGAGTCCATCTCGCCGCGCGTTTCAGAAGCTGTTGCCGCAGCGTTAAACGACAAGTAGTAATTAAATTCACGAGCTCTTGCAAGCAACGGATTATGAGCTTGCTGGTACCTGGCAAGACTGTGTCTCGGGGTCAATACCTTGTCGATACCGTGAATAGAGCCGTTCACCGCAGCAATATCGCGCTTGTTAGGGAGCACCTGAGCATTTTCAACGTTAAAATCACCCGGTTCTCGTGCGTAAAGTCTCGTATAATCAGCGCTCATTTCGTGCTTGAGTAAATATTTGCTCATAAACACATTAAGTTGCTTGTTCTCGGGTCTAACTGTACGGGAAATACGCAATCTGCGGTCATAAAACGGAAAATTAGGTTCTCTATGACGCGAAAAGTACCTGAAACGGTCTAAAAAAGTCTGACCCTCATCGGCAATATTAGCGTTGAAAGTATGTACAAAGTACATATCAAGCATAAAGTGCGCATCTACAAAGGACTGCACCGCAAAAACATCGTCAGGATTGTTCATGTCGAAATCAGTGAAAGAACTTTTTCCGATGCTTTGTAAATACTCACGAACAGCCTCGTTAACTGGCGCAAAGCAAGTATAAAGCCCTGATGTGTTTATTGACTGCTTGAAAACAGGCAACATGTCAATAGCCTTAACAAACTCGGCAAAATCAGGGTCGGCAGCCAATTGCTCATAAATAGCGCCCTCAAGGTCGGCGGGCTTCGCGTAATACCTGTCAAAATCTGACTCGCAGCCCGACTGCACTAAAACTGACAGCAAAACAGCAAAACCTAAGGTAAATAAATACCAATTCTTATATTTTTTTAATTTTTTCATTGGGTATACATTATATTATTATGTGTGATTAAAATCATTATTGAACAAGTGAAAAAACTCCAAATCTGCGGAACATAGCATGAGCGCCTGCGCCTCCACGATGTTCGGCGCCAAAGTACATTTTAATATATCTGGCTGTGGGATAAGGTGGACGCAACCACACGGTTTGTTCATCGTTGCTAGTACGGTCAAATCTGTATTCGCCGCAATTTATCCATGGATAGCCATTATGTGGCTCATCTTGATTTATCCATGGCGCATCCGGAGAGACAAATACTCGAAATCCTTCAGATGTTCCGCTATTGCCATCTCTGCGCGCCAGTAATATTCCGGCAATTACTTCTTCTCTTCCCAAATCGACAATAAACCAATGCGGATATCCTGGCTCGCCACCATCATTACCGTGCCACGCTGAATGCCAAAAATTATTGTTGTTCAGCAGCAAAGCAGCCACCCTTCCGTTTGGCGCTGCACCTTCGCCATTTGCTGCTTGAGAACTCCAACTAGGACCCGGTCTTCCCTGACTATCGTTATACCCTGGAAAACTCATCTGAGAGTCCGGTATTCTTCTAACAGAAGATGCAGGCGGTGGGGTGATTGGAGACAAGTTGATATTTCCTGCAGGCGGCAATACTGGAAAATCTTGCCTTAACCAACCTACTACAAGCACTTCAACTGTCAGGCTGAAACCTGAGGCAGTAGTTGCTGTAATCATGGCGCTTCCCAAGCTTACGCCGGATACCCATCCGTTACCAATCGGCACTGCTACATCAGGGTTGTCTGTAGTCCACAAAAGCGTTTCGGTAGTTCCTTCCGGGACAGAAATTGGGACTTGAACAAAGCCATTATGTGCAGCAGTGATAGACGGAACTATTGGATTCCCGTCATCATCAACAAATACAAGTCCTTCTATCTCAAACTCTGTAATCGGAACCCAACTTCTAACCACCACTGTAACGCTTGCTATAGCATCTTCGCTTTCGGCTGAAACAACTACCATCCCTTCGCCTTTTGCGGTTATTAGTCCGGATTGGTCAACGGTAGCAACAGAGGCGTCGCCAGTTGACCATGTGTATTGTAAGCCTTCAGGTAGCGTTTTTACTTGTACGTAAGAGTTCTCATTAGCTCCCTCTCCAAAGTACAGCTCAACCAAACTTCTGTCAAGTAAGCGCATATCGGATATCAAAGATCTCTCTTCATCCTCTAAATCACAACCCGCAACAACGCCAATTAGCGCTACCAATAAAAAATATTTGAAATAATTAAATGCTTTCATTTTTTATTTTTTTAATTAAATGTTTGTTTTCAAATAAATGTTAAATTACTTCAATTCTCAGTTCTTCCTTCATCCAATGCACGGTCAGTCTACCCGTTCTATTTTCATCTTCCCACGAATAGAACAACTTAAAAACTCTATAAGTTTTTCCATCTTCTTGCAAAATTTCCAAGGTGTTCGGATATTCCGGGTCTGAGTCTATCTGTCTAAAATTTAAGAACAAAGGATCGTTACCCCATTTAGAGATACTAACTCTTCCACCGTCTTCAACAGTTAGTAGCATTCCCCATTTGTTATATTCGACTTCTCTATTTGCATTTTCATCAATAGTTCTGTCTCCAATAAACGTTAACATCTGATCTGCAGATAGTTCAAGGACTTCTTTTTCTGGCAGTGAAGTGTTTACCATCGGCAGCATCTCAAATTGATTTGCATTAGCAAGGACTCCTAATCTTCCTGTTATTTTTTGACCGAAATGTTGATACAAAGCGCTTACCGCTATTATCTTTTCATCTTCATCTCCTTCTCCTTCTCGCGTATCTTCCAACTCAATACTAAACAACATCGTATGTTTAGTAAGGTCCAGCTCTTTCGCCGTTGTTTTATCTACTCTCAGCGGTATCATCCATTTCACATCTGGCGATAAACCCTCCATATTGATTTCGATATTAAATCGTGCTTCTCTTTCGCCTGCAGGGAACGTCAACACATGATTTAGCAGACCTCTATGTCTTTCTTCCGGCAACAATTGCGCGTATCTATGCGAATTGGTACCGAATTCAGCCTGATTGTACGCCAGCAGCAAGTCATTGTCGACGGCTAAGCTTAGCGTAATTGGCGTGGAATTGTCCAATACGCCTGTCAATACTGCCGTAATGTTTCCTTCCTTCGACCAGCCTTGCGCGTCAGCCTCAGCAAAGTCAAACACCTCTGTCACAATATTAAAAGCCCCCTCGCTTTGCAGCCCCACGATATTAGAAGCCGGATCCCTCAAGGGTTCTTCTTCCGTTGTGTCGCACCCTGCAAACGCGCAACACAACGCAGTAAAAAAAGTTAAAATAATCCTAAAATTTTGTTTCATCTTGTTAAAAAAAATTAAGTTTAGCTATTAAAAATATTTATCCATAAATTATTATTAAGTTCTACATTACGCAATTCATGCGGGTTACACTGAGCATAACAGCTCTCTCTCTCTCTCTCTCTCTCTCTCTCTCTCTCTCTCTCTCTCTCTCTCTCTCTGCAAATATCATGCCAAAATTGTAAAATACCACTAAATAATCGGCAAAACTGCAAAATTTCTTGCAATTTTTTTTGCAAATCACCGGATTTTCTTGCTGGGCAACGAATTCGGGCTTAGTTGATATTTCAGAGATTAACTGCATGTTTTTTTCCCGTTTTACAAAATTATAACGGCGCAAAGATAATTATATTTTTTTACAATGCAAATTTTTTTCACTTTTTTTTATTTTTTTTTTCACTTTTTTTTATTTTTTTTATTTTTTTTTTGAAAAAAAACGTGTTTTTACATCCCAATTTTATAAGCCATCACCGCTTCGCCGCGCCTTACGTACAACGTTCCCTGATAAATAACCGGATGCGCCCAGTGTTGGTCTGTTCCTTTTGTGATATTAAATCTGCTAACTATATTTAGTTTATCCTTGCTATGACTGATCAAAGATAATTCGCCACGGTCTGAATAGCAATAGAACATACCATCGGCAAATATCGTTACCGACGACGCTCCAATTTCGCTGTCTGTAAAAATAATCTCGCCGGTTTTCCAGTTTACGCAATACCAAAGTCTCTGTCTGCATGTTCCAAAAACGTGTTCGTCAATTTTTACTAAACCTCCCATCATGTTGTCAAACTCGGGTATTTGCCATGCTATTTCGGCTTTTCTTCCTCCTTCTGTCAATCTAATCATTGTACTTCCTTTGTACACGCTTGCAACGAGTATCATGTTTTCAGAATAAACCGGAGTATTTGACTGTATTGAGCGTATATTTCCGTGTTCAACAGCCCAGAGCAGTTCGCCTGTGGTAGCTTCTACACCTATGATATGTTGAGCCGTCATTGTCGCAATCAATGGTATTTCCTGGTCGCTGATGTAAATCGGCGAGCAATATGCTGATGGCTCTCCCACGCCGGGACTGCTCCATATTAATTCTCCCGTGTTTTTATCCAACGCCACTACATTATGCAGTTCGCCACCGGGAGTAACTATCAGCTTATCCCCTATTATCAGCGGCGATTCTGTGATACCCCAAACAATATTTTGCGAATCAAAATCTTTCAACATATTTCTTTTCCAGAGAATTTCCAGAGATTTTTCATCAAAGCAGATTACGTCTCCAATGCCTGAGACAATATAAATTTTTCCATCGCTAAAATTTGGAGTTCCTCTTGTGCCGGGGTAATTTATATCCCATTCTTCGCCATACATTATACTATTAAGTTTATTTCCGAACAAGTCGAAAACATGCAAATACCCTTTGCTGTCAATCATTCCTGTAACGTAGAGCCTGTTGTTTGATATTGCAACCGACGAGTGTCCGTCTCCTAATTTTTCGTAATACCATAGCAGTTCAGGGCCACCTTGATGCCAGCTTTTTTGCAATCCGGTATCATTGAAAATACCGGTACGGTCGTTGCGCCATTCTATAGTTGAAGGCGCTGTTGATTGTTTTGAGCAACAAGCGAAAAATGCTGCTATACAAACCAAAACGATATTTTTTCTTGTCATAAATTTTAAATAAAATTGTTAATTTTCTATCTTTTCAAAGCCGCCTTGAGAGCTAATTTCTTTACTATTGCTATGAAAAATGCAGTTAATACTAAGTTTAGAACGAGCGTTAATATTGAAATAATAAGCGCCGGACCGCCGATATTGTAGCTAATAGCGATGAAAACAACCCCAGCGCCCACTTCTCCGCGTATAAACATTCCAACCGAAACTGCTAACCTTTCTTCGAACACTCTGTTTCTATAGAAAAATATTGGAACAAGTTTTCCGAGATTGCATAATATGGTAACAATAACTACATGCATTGCTATAGTCGCCCACGATGGCATTGGTTGCGAGCCTAATATTGATGTGTTTGTTTCGGCAATTTCGGCGGCTTCGCTAAGTCCAAAATTTGAAAAATACGGCATACTCAAACCCACTAATAACATGAATGTTAGAGAAATAGTTGTTGCTACCTGCTGTTTTTCCGGTCTGTTTGATTCCTTGTGTTGCATCACTACGCCTAAAATAAATGCCGGTAACAGTACTTCTATGTGAACTTTAAAAAAATGGTCTAACGCCCACGTAGTTGCGAATACTAAAACTGAATATATTAGGATGTTCCACCATTCCTGTTTCCAATTGTAATGACTCATTTTACGCCAAGCGAAAACTAACAGCGCAAAAACTATCGCAAGTACAGCGCCCATTTCCCAGAACATTCCTATCATAATAATCTGTAAGGGTATCATGAGTAAAACTGTATCCAAGTCGTCAAAAATAGCAAGAATTTGAATTTTTTTGTATATCCAGCTTTTTTTCAATCCGCATACTATAAGCATCGTAAACAGTATCCCTGCCGATGTTGGGGCGGCAAAGCGACTCAAAAGCAAACTTTCTTTCCACGCATCGCCATTTGTGGAATAATCAGGAGGCAACAGAACGAGCACGTAGTAAACCGCAACAAGAATCCACGGAACAGCAGCTGTTCCCATAGCTACAAAATAGTCGCCTGTATATCCTTTCCAATTAGTTTTATCTAACTGAAACTCTCTTCCTACGTTTATCATCACAAACGCAAGACATATGTACAAAAGCGAGTTCATAACATGTTTCAGCGCGATATAGGACTCGCCTTGAACCCACACCGGCACGAACTGGGATATTATTAGCCCCAAAACAAGAAATAACGAATATAAAATTACTTTGTACATATTTTTTTTTGATAAAACACAGCGCTACATTAGGTTTATAAATTATTCTCTATCAAACTCAAAGGTTTATACTTTTTCCCGCCTCCTTCAAATCCGGCATTTTTATAAAATTCCACGAAAGTGAGGCGCATAGGGTGAACGAACGCTCCTAATGCCGACATGAAAATATTCAGCGAGTGTCCTATCAGCAATATTAACAGCATCACTAACTGACTGATAACCGGTATATTGCCGCTTAACTCCATTGCCAAAACATTGAACACGAAGCCCATCACGCCACCGCAAATACCCAACGCAAAAAGACGGATGTAGGACAGCAGGTCGCCCATCAAGCCGGTTATCATGTTGTACGTGTTCCACAACCCTGCGCCAAAGTTTATCAGCGGGTTGCGTCCGGGCGTGTTGAGTATCAAAATAAACACGGCTGCGACGCCAAACACGGCATAACTCACAAAAGGAGCAAGTTTGAACATTTCATTGCCGTAGGTTACTAACAAACCGCCGCCACCCAAAATGAGTATAAGCCAGCCCCATGTTTCCAACGAGTGCATAAAGCCGTAGCGACGTATCGCTCCGAAGGCTTTAACAAACATCGCGAATACAATTTGTATGCCGCCTAACGCTAACGCCACATAAAACAATTGGTTGTCGTCAACAAAATACTGTTGATACAGCGAAATCCACGACCATTCTACAATAGACAGGTCTATGCCGAAGAGCGTTCCGCCTATTATGCCGCAAACAACGGTTGCTCCGCCCAATATTGCCGCCAGCGTCATCATGGGTTTAAATGATGGCTTAAGTTTGTTGCGCGCTACCAATGCCGCAACCATTATAAGCAGTCCGTATCCGGCGTCGCCAAGGCAAAGTCCGAAAAACAGCATGTAGAATGGCGCAAAAAACGGCGTTAAATCTAACTCGCGGTAGTTCGGGAGGTCATAGAGTGCGCCAATAGGCTCAAACAGGCGCGTAAAAAAGTTGTTTTTCAGCAAAACCGGCGCAGATGTATCTTCTGCAGCGGGCGCCACGCCAAAATGGTAAACATCCTGCTTTTCAAGTGTTTTTATCAATTCAGGCTCTTTAATTTCGGGCACCCAGCCTTCGAGCAAAATCAACTTGTCGTCGGCCTTCTTTTCTACGTGCAGATGAACCTTGTTAAGGTCAATATTTTCAAGCAGTTTGCGATGCGCTTCCTTCAGATTGTCAAGATGTTGCGCAGCCAATGTGTCTAATTGCTTGCCTGTTTCTTCGATATGCAATTGATTTTCTTGTAAAGCAGCCTGCAAATTTCCAAGCGAACGGTCGGAAATACGCACTTTTTCGGCTTCAGGCTCTTCGTCAACGCCAACTATGGGCGTAACCGTGACAAAATAGACCATTGTCCCTGCATTGGCAATCTTCACAGCGCTAAACTTATCCGTCCATTCATGTTTAAAATCGCTTTCGCGACACGAATAAAATTTTATTTGCCGGTTGCCCGACTGCTCTATTTTTTTGAGCATATCTATATCAAAGTCGCCCCAGACCGACATTTGCCCTATCTCTTTCTGCAATGCCTGTTGTTGCGTTTTCAGTTGCTCGTCCTTCGATTTTAGACGCTCAAATTCTTCTAAAGCGGTCATAGCGTCCAAGACCTCCTCTCCCACCCTATTCAAAGGAGACACGGCAGTTTTCTCAAGTCTTTGTTCCAAAGAACTAACCGCGTTTTTCAGCAATCCCGATGTCGTCATCTGCTTTCGCAAATCGGTAGCATCATCGGGTATACCCTTCTGTTTTTCAACAACATGCACTACTCCTGCCTGTTGTATGCTTTCCAAAAATTCATTATAAGTTTTATAATAAATCAGGAAACTATATTTTTTCATTTTCTCAACCATATCTTGATTTTTGATTTTCGATTTTCGATTTTTGATTGAACATTATATACTGTGCGAATTTAGAATATTAAGATTGGGAATACTACTAAAGTCAGCGACATTACGTGTTATAAGAATAAGACCGTGTTCAAGCGCTGTGGCTGCAATGATAGCATCGCCTAATTTCAGTTTTTTGAACTGACGCCTCAATTTGATGGCAGTGTCGGTCACTTTCTCATCTAACGGGAGAATTTTTGCCATATCAATAAAGTCTTCCATTGCATTCATTTTCAGCACGACATCGTCAAAACCCAAAACTTCAATTTTAACAATTACAGAGATTAAGAAATTACAATTGAAAATCTGCTCGACAAAATTTGAACTTTTCTCGGGCAAACGACCTGAACTATAGTCGATAATTACGTTACTGTCAATTAAATAATTCTGTCCCATTCCTGTCGTGCATTATTTAGATACTTATGATAGTTTTCGGCTTCTTCGTCCGTTAAAATGCCTTTGAAACGCGAAGCATTTTTGATTGGTAACGTTTCATTTACTTCTTCTGAAGCATAAAGCAAAAATTCCAACCTTTTCCCGATATAATTGTCGGGAATTGGTATACTAATTGATTGATTTCGTGGTGTTATGACTGCTCGTACCATATTTTCAATTTTCAATTGTTTTAGATTTCATGATTTTCTGCGATGATTTCGATAAATTTTCCTCGTCTTCCATGAAACGTTTGATTTTTCGTATTGCATCATCGAAGCCCGGAATTTGCACTTTTTCGAAGAGATTAACCTTTTGAGTGGTTTTCTTTCGCGCATATTCCAACATATCTATTTTCATCACGCAGAACTCGTACTCAACGCCTGTTCCGGCAAGTTTTTTCAGCAGGTCTATGCCGTCCATGTACCATTTCGGGCTGTTGAAGACACTGAACGGGCGCGTTGCAAAATCTATTCCATCGAGCATCGGTACGCGTATTCCCGCCACTTTTCGAGCCGACAGTTGCACGTCCTGTACTGCCACTAACGACGGCTCGAACTCATTCCACAGGGCTGCCATCTTGTCGTAGGCATTGATTTGAGCCTCCAACGCATGTTTCAACTCCGCCGCCTCGTCTTTAGCGCGTTTGACCTCCATCCGCAGAGCGCTCTCCTTGTTCTTGATGGTCGGCAACGCCCGCAAACGCATCTTCAACTGCTTCTCAATGCCCTGAAGCGAAGTCTTGTTATATTGAAATTTTATTGCCATATTATATTTTTGATTTTTGATTTTTGATTTTTGATTGACGTGTTGTACCAAGCGATTTTTTGGAGATTGTTGCATCACTGATACAACAATTTCTCTCTTTTTCTAATTTTATCACTTTTTGCAATTTTTCACGTAATAATTTTCTGTCGGGCAGTTCGGTCAAGTATTCTGCTACTCTGACGCCTGCTTTGTCCAACTGCAACAATTCTATCTGCTCTCTGCTTCCTTTTTCGCACAATATCAAGCCTAAAGGCGTTTCTTCGCCTTCCTGCATTTCGTGCTTCTCTAACCAGCGAAGATAAAGTTCCATTTTTGATTTATACTCAGCTTTAAACTTTCCTAATTTGAATTCAATGGCAATCAGGCGTTTTAACGTTCTATGGAAAAAAAGCAAATCAAGTTTAAAATCCTCGCCGTCAATAATCATGCGCTTTTGGCGTTCGACAAATGCAAAACCTCGCCCCAATTCAAGAATGAAAGCCTCTAATTCTCGGACAATAGCATCTTCCAAAGATTTTTCGCTGTATGTGTCTTTCAGTCCTGCAAAGTTCAAAAAATAAGGACTTCGAAAAACCATGTCGGGAGTTAGTATTCCATCATCTCTCAAACCTGCTATTTCCTGCCGGATTAATTCATCAGGTTTTCGGCTGATAGCAGTTCTTTCATACAACATTCCGTCAATTTTTTGACGCAATGTGCGAACGCTCCATCTCTCCAATTTGCACATTTCTACGTAAAAATCCCGTTGCAATTCATCCTTAAGTGGCAGTAACACAATGATATGCGTCCAACTCAATTGTCGTATCAGTGATACGACAATTGTTTCGTCTTGAAACACAGAGGAAAACTGCATCATTCGTCGTAAATATTTCTCTTCAAAACCACGTCCGTAAACTTGATACAATTGTTGCGCCAGCGACACAACAATTTGAGAACCATACTCCGCCCGCTCGTGCTGCAACACTTCATCATTTATGCGCTTGCCGATTTTCCAATACATATAAGTCAAAGCCCAATTAACCGTATAGGCAACATTTTTTCGGGTTTCGTCAATCAAACTGGCGACATCCCTGAAAAGACCTTGCTCAACCTTATATGTACTTACTTTGCTCATTTTTATATTTTATACAGGATTAGAAAAAACACGTTTTGGATATTTACTCATCATTTCCAAGCGTTTGCTGATTTGTTTCCATTTAAATTTTCCGTTGGTCATCTGTACCGGCTCGTTAAAATCAATGTCATCAAAGTATAGCAAACTTTTCAATGCAGGTATGTAGTTCGACTGATATTTTGTTTCGTAGGCATTCAGCATTTCCGAAAGGGATATTATTGTTGAAATCCATGCAATATCAATAAAATCTTTTACCCGAGTTCCGTTACTAACAATGGCGTTCAACTTCATAGCTGAAATGTCTTTGATAGAATACATGCGAATGTTATTTTCGGTTAAAATTGGCTCTACGAGCGGATATGAATGTGTCAGAATGTCAATTTTTATGTTTTCGATAAAACCTTTAAGCGTGTTTTTTTCAAAAAACGACGCCGTAAAACCGTAATTTGCTTTTAAATAACCATTTAACACCTCATAATCAAATCCTTCAATAGCAAACAAGTCTAAATCAATACTTTTGCGATGACCAATTTGCAATGCCAACGCTGTCCCGCCTGCAAGATGGAACCCGTTGAACTTTGCATCGCATATCAGACGCTCTAACAGTTCAAAAGTTTTGTCCTCGATTGTGTTCTTGTATAACATTTTAACTCTTCTTTTTTTAAATTGAATATTCGGTAAGCAAACGACATGTCTTTGGGCGAGAGCCAAGGCACTTCGTCTCTAACAATTTGCCTGACGCCCTCAACTCCTCCATACAAACGAAAAATAGCCAAAAAATCCTCTTCGTTTCCTCTTTCGATGACCCGTTGCACGACAGTGCGACGCATTGCCATCCAGTCGAAAAGCGACTGGTCGTATTCCCACAAAAGCGATTTGTTGATTTGCGGGGAGGCGTTTGGGCTATTTTTGATGATGAAGTCGAAAAACATATTTATGTAATGTATTTTTTATTTTAAAAATAAAACAACTTTACTATAGAAAATCAAAAATCGGTCTAATTATCCTTCCAATATTTCGTCACAAACTCTTGTTTGATGTTCACCTCTTCCTGTCTGAAGTGCTTGGCAAACAGCGTCCATGCTGTGTCTAACATTTCGGTAGTGTTGATGTTTACATCAATTGCTAACAGGTCGTTTGAGTAATCTTTAGCAAAGGCTAATGCGCGCTCGTCGTAATTGCTCAAGTCGAAACCGTTTTCGAGTTTGGTTTTGGCGTTGGCGGCATCGGAAAAGAGGCGCACGGCAGCGTTCATCACTTGCGGATGGTCTTCGCGCGTCTTTTTGCCTATTACCAACTGCTTCAAACGAGACAAACTGCGGAACGGGTCTACGATAACCTTTCCAACATCGGTGTCGCGACGCAGGAACAACTGCCCTTCGGTGATGTAGCCCGTGTTGTCGGGAACGGCGTGTGTGATGTCGCCGCCCGAAAGGGTAGTTACCGCTATGATAGTGATAGAGCCGCCGGCAGGAAACTGTACCGCCTTTTCGTAAATTTTCGCAAGGTCGGAATACAGCGAGCCGGGCATCGAGTCTTTCGACGGTATTTGGTCCATACGGTTTGAAACGATGGACAGTGCATCGGCGTAGGAACTCAAGTCGGTGAGCAACACAAGTACCTTTTCGTTTTTGTCTACCGCAAAATATTCTGCTGCGGTAAGCGCCATGTCGGGTATCAGAAGTCGCTCTACGGGCGGGTCTTCGGTGGTGTTCACGAAACTGATGATGCGGTCAAGCGAGCCGGCATTGCTGAACACGTTCTTAAAATACAGGTAATCATCGTTTGTCAAGCCCATGCCGCCAAGTATGATTTTGTCTGTTTCGGCGCGCAGAGCCACCGTAGCCATTACCTGATTGAACGGCTGGTCGGGGTCGGCAAAGAACGGTATCTTTTGACCGGTTACTAACGTGTTGTTCAGGTCGATACCCGCTATGCCGGTGGCTATCAGTTCCGACGGCTGCTTACGGCGAACAGGATTTACCGACGGACCACCGATTTCGCGTTCTTCGCCTTCGGGCTCGGCGCCGCCATCAATGGGCATACCAAACGCGTTGAAGAAACGTCCCGCCAACTGCGGTCCTACTTTCAACGAGGGCGACTTGCCCAGAAATACTACCTCGGCGTTAGTGCGGATGCCCTCCGTGCCGCGAAATACCTGCAAAGTAACTTCATCGCCGTTGATTTTTACTACCTGCGCTAAAGCCCCGTCTACAGTCGCTAACTCTTCGTTGCCAACGCCCGTTGCCTTTAACATGCAGGTCGCCTTCGTTATCTGGCTGATTTGCGTATATATTTTCTGAAATGCTTTTGCCATATCATTTTCTATTTTTGATTTTCTATTTACTATTTTTTCGTATACATTATATGATTAAACAAGTACCTTTTCCCGCTTTAGTGACCTTGAAACGCTTCTTCTATCAGTGTTAGGCGACCTGCGCGACTTAAAATATGCGCTCAAAGCGGTTTCCTCCTCTTTGGTCAAAGGCTCTTGCCCTCCAATATAATCAACATCTAACTCTTTCATCATATCATTTTTAAAATACTGTTATAACTGCGGTTTTTTTCGTTAAGCCTGACGCTGGGGTCGATATAATACAACTCGCCGTCGGCGCCTTTCAAAACATTGCCAAGATGGAGGTCGGATACAAGGTAATCGTCTGATACATACCTTATTTGAGACTTTCCTTCTTTTCTAAAACCTCTTTTTACTATTATATCCTCTTCTACTTCTTTTTCCGTTGAGCCTACAAATTTGTTAAACTCATCGTAAAAAGGCGGTATATATGGTTGTTCCAAAACAAAGCAAAACTCGTTGTCGAACCTGTGACAGTAACCGGTTAATTGATAGAATATTCCCGGGAAAAGTGCGTTGTGAATAACCACCTTATTAATCAAAAATTCGAGCGGCGTCCTGTTCCTCTTACGAAACGAAAACGTGTTCCATTTCGCTATTTTCAGCACGTTCCATCTTTCATCATCACGAAGCAGAAAAACATCCGCTTCAGTGCCCGGCGCAAGTTCTACAATTCCTTTTCCAGCCGTAGAACTGTATTCATTCCATATCTCATCCATATCGATAAAGCCCTCTCTTTTAGCGTGTTGTTCGAGAACGTTTAATTGTCTTTCAATAATCCGTTCTGCATCTTCGACGCCCTCACTGCATCTTCGAAGGATATTGGATATTTCGCAAAACTTTCTACCGCCGAGATTTCTTCCAGCCGCTTCTTGTGATGATAATCCGATAAATCCGCCATTGAGTTCCATTCAATTTTCAATTTTTGATTTTCGATTTTTGATTTACAACTTTCAATTTTCAACTTTCAACTTTCAACTAAATTAAGCCGCTTTTTCTTTTACAGTCTTTTCCTTAACAAAATTATCCAAACTCTGCTCTAACTCATTGAACTTGTCCGACTTAAATTTGGCATAGTTCATTTGTTTACAGATGTTTATCATTTTTTTGAAATAATCCATAACGTCCTCAAACGCAGTAAATTCAAACTCTGCGCGACAAATGTTCATGATAAGGTCTACCATGTACTTTTGGCGTTCTATGGGAGTTACGGCGTCAATTTCGTCAAATGCGTCCTGCTGCAGAATTACGAAATCTATCAGTTCCGACTTCCAAAACACGATGTGATAGGACACGGGAACGCCGTCATCGCCCAAAATGTTGATTTGCTCGGCTATCTCTTTGCCGCGCTGCAGACGGGTTTTCAATTCATTAACCGTATCAATCCAGTCGGGCGCAACACGTTTGCTTATATACTCCGCAAATTCGGGATATTCCAAATATTTGGAGTAACTGTCTATCGGATTTATCGCCGGATAACGCTTTTTGTCGGCGCGTTCCTGCTCTAACGCGAAGAAACAGCGCGCCACCTTCTTTGTGTTTTCGGTAACGGGCTCCTTGAGGTTTCCGCCCGCGGGCGACACCGTTCCTATGAAGGTTATAGAGCCTGTTTGTCCGTTCGACAGTTCGACGTAGCCGGAGCGTCCGTAGAAGTTTGAGATGATTGCCGACAAGTCCATCGGGAACGCATCGGGTCCGGGCAGTTCTTCGAGGCGGTTTGACATTTCGCGCAACGCCTGTGCCCAACGCGACGTAGAGTCTGCCATTAGCAGTACTTTCAGCCCCATGCTGCGGTAATATTCGGCGATGGTCATAGCAGTGTAGACCGACGCTTCGCGGGCAGCAACGGGCATATTCGACGTGTTGGCAATGATGATGGTGCGTTCCATCAATTTGCGTCCCGTGTGCGGGTCTTCCAAATGCGGAAACTCTGCAAAGATTTCAACTACCTCGTTAGCGCGTTCGCCACAGGCAGCCACAATCACGATGTCGGCGTAAGCCTGTTTTGAGATGGCGTGCTGCATCACTGTTTTTCCGGTGCCGAAGGGTCCGGGAATAAAGCCGGTGCCGCCTTCCACAATCGGGTTTGGCGTGTCGATGGTGCGAACGCCCGTTTCCAACAGTTTGAACGGACGCGGCTTGGCTACATACGCCGTAATAGCCTTACGCACAGGCCATTTCTGCATCATGTTGATTTCGATGTCTTTGCCCGATGCATCGGTAAGCGTAGCAATATTGTTGCTAACAGTGTATTGACCTTCGGGCGCAAGCCTTTTGAGCGTGTATTTCCCCGCGAACGTGAAGGGTACCATGATTTTGTGTGGTTGCTCATTTTCGTTCACCTCGCCGAGCCATGTTCCGGCTTCGACCGTATCGCCCACTTTTGCGATGTGTTTGAAGTCCCACAGTTTGTTTTCGTCTAACGGAAATGTGTAATCGCCACGTTTCAGGAAAACGCCCTCCATTTTGTCAAGGTCGTTTTGCAGTCCGTCGTAATTGCGCGATAACATTCCTGGACCGAGCGTTACCTCGAGCATGTGTCCCGAAAATTCAACTTCGGCGCCTACTTTCAAACCGCGCGTACTCTCATACACCTGTACATAGGTGTTTTTGCCGACTATCTTGATAACTTCCGACATCAGCCTGTCGCCGCCCGTTTTGATAAAACAGATTTCGTTTTGCAACACGGGACCGTCAGCCTCTATCGTCACAAGGTTCGATACTATACCTTTTACTATTCCTTTTGTCGCCATATATTTATTATTTTTGATTTTCTATTTTTGATTTTTGATTATATGTATATTTTTCGCCTGTTTGAAAGATGGTTATTCCCACTCGTTGGATATGTTCAATCAAATCAGCGTTGGTAAGGTTGTGAAAAATTGAAACATCAAACTGATAGGGCAGCAAAAGGTCATCAATATCCATTAATAACCTGTTTAGCCGCTTGCGCGTAATGGTGTCCCCTATTAGTGTGATATCAACATCGGCAAAGGGTTTGTTGTTTCCTTTTGCTCTTGAGCCATATAACACAACTCTCTCAATATCTGCATATTGAACAAAAACGTTACACAGTTTACTTACTTCAATTTCTTTTAATCCACATTTCATACTACTATCTTTTTTATTTAATTAACGTTTCGCATTATGGTTACTTTAAATTCATCGTTTTCAGTGTCATTTTCGATTTCGATGTGGGGGTACAGGGAAAAAGCACGTGAAACGCCGGTACCAATTCCAACGTATGGCAGAACATATCTTGCTATCGAGTGTAATATTGGATTTCGTGGTACACATATCTTATTTTTTATCTTGCTAACACTCAATTTATTAGGCAAACTTCCCGGACTTATAATCTCAACTCTGTTTCTAAAAATGAAGACCCTTACTGAAGTGTTTATGAAATAATCTCTGTGTATCAGAGCATTAACAACAAACTCTTCGAATACTCGTTTGGGTATTTCCCACTTACTGTGACTGTTAAACCCATATTCGTTATTTTCAGGGATTTTATGCATATTTCTGTCAATAAATCCCATTGTTTTTTCAAAAATAATATCCAAAGTACCTCCTATCGGATGCTCAATATCCTCATAACTCTCGCACGAGGCATCAACATCGTCTATTTTAATACATTGCACAGTGAACATTGGTCGAAAATGTTGCCTGTTTTCTCCAAAAAATAATAATCCAGCCAAAGTTAACATCCCATCTTCCATCAAAACAAGATTTTCCAAAATTTGTTCTAATGGGATATCCAATTCGGGAAGGCTTTTCTCGTAACATTTCTTGACAAACTCCTTAAATTTGTCCATGTTGACATCGGAAATACTGCTTTTGTTTATCAAAGTTTCATCTGCTTGAAGCCTTCCGCCTTTTTGCAACAATTGCGCAATCACATCATTTGATGTAACCTTACGCTTATCCGAGCCATTTTTCATGTAAATATTTCCGCTCCTGTCTTTGTATGGTTTACCGATGCCTTTCGGAACCGTCACTACAACGAGATTGTGCCCATTTGCCGTAACGGTTTCTGTTTCAATGAATACCGGAGGTAAAACGTTATTTGTCGCTATATTTGTTAGATTGGTGTTTAGGCTTGCTATTTCCTGAAATGTCAGCCCGTTAAGGTTGCCAGTCTTGTCGTTCACGCCAAAAATAATCGTTCCGCCTTCAGAATTGGAAAAAGCAACCAATTCCTGCGCCATGCTCTCAATGTGGGGCATCCGTTCCTTGAACTGCACTCTGCTTGACTCGCCCTTGCTAATGATATCTAATATTTCTGTTGCGTCCATAGATTTACGTTTCTAACTCTAGCATGATACATTATATTATATAGTAAAAACTAATGTTCACTTTTTTGTCTGTTTACCACGTCATCCTTCAGTCTGTTAATCAGGCTTCTAAATGTTCTTCTGCCTTCTTCGTGGTCTAACCCCGACCATCTTTCAACTATCTCTAACTTAACCAAATAGGCGAATACATAGTCTATGCTGAAATATTCAAAGGCGGTCTGCTCGTTGAGCCAATCCCATTGCAATAGAGCGATTTTCTTTTCGCGCTCCAAAAAGTCGGGCTCCTCGGCTATTCGCAGATAAGTTTCCAACTCGTCTATTGTGCCGGTCAATCCAAAATCGCGCTGGCTCGACTTCTTGATTGTTTCTGCCACTTCGTTTTCGCCCACTACTTCAACTTCTTTGTGATGTTTGCGGTTGGCGCTGGCAGTCAATATGTTGTTGAGGTTGAGGTTGTACTCAAACCAACGCGCAATGAATTTGTTTTTGCACTGCATTGCCCATTGGTAGTAGAGTTCCGTAAGGCGATTTTCCCAGACTGCCGGTTCGGCGTCAGAGTTTTGCGAATTTTTGTATTCCTCCATAAACGCATTGAAATACGATGGAACGACGCTTTTGTCGCTATCGCTTATTTCCAAGCCGTCTATCAAATCCTGCTTGGTAATATTGCCGCGCTTGTCGAACTTGGCGTCCTTGTCTTTCAGGAAGCGCAAGAAGTTTTGGTTGTCAAACTTGGCGAAAAACATCGCCGTCAAACGCGCATCCTCTTCGGACAAGTATATATTCAACTCGTCCTTAAACTCCAAAACGCTGAAAGGCAGTTTATTATCTCCTGCTTCAATTTCGGGCAACCCTGCTATTAACGAATAGTAATTCATTCTTCGATTTTTGATTTTTGATTTTTGATTTTCGATTGCATTGTCAATTTAAAATCAAAATTCGTCAATTAAATAGCATTTCTACAAGTTGTGGGCGGAGGAACTCCTTAAAGTATTTCGCAAATTCTTCTTCGCCAAACTGCACTTTATAGCCTTTGTCGGCGGGCATTATGGCAAATTCGGCTGGTTTTGCGTTCACCTGCTCAATTTTTACGCCTTTGGCAAGGAGGTCTTTCGCTTTTGCGGCAAAATATTTTGTCAACGTATCGGCGTCGGCGGCTTGTATCACCACGTTTTCCTTTGTTACCCAGTCGGTTGCCAACGTTAGCATCAATTTTTGCAGCCACTCGTTGTTTACGGTGCCTTTTACGGCAGCATCAACAACAGAGTCAGTTACTAAATTTGCTATCTCGCTCTTTAGCGCCTCCACGGCACGTCCGGCATACATTTTCAACTCTGCCTGTGTGTATTTGCTCAACTCGTCAGCCGATTTTTTTGCATCTGCAACTATTTTTTCGGCATCCTGCTGCGCCTTTTTCAGTATGGCAGCCTTTTCGGTTTCGGCAGCTTCTACGATTTTTTTCGCTTCGGCTTGCCCTTTTTCTACACCTTCCCGATATATTTTATCGGTAATTTCTTGAACTTTATTCTCCATTATATCAACAAATTACATATCTGACAACAAGATTATTCTTGCCCTTGATTATCTTTCTAAAAAGAGGGGCGCAAGTTAGTAATAATTTTGGATATGACAAAATTATTCTTCAATGTATCGGGAAAAAACATGCAACCACACAAAACAGTATATAGTATTTTCACATCTCGTTCACATTTTTTGCGGACAATATGCAAAACAACGTCCGCAGCAACCACATGCGGAACTGTCGA
>Ga0099364_10004524_pt1 | contig 21051 bp, 15 predicted proteins | sample TergutTh196P3_FD_73070 | JGI IMG/M metagenome (GOLD analysis project Ga0099364, IMG submission 73070) | Microcerotermes parvus P3 segment gut microbial communities from Pointe-Noire, Republic of the Congo - Th196 P3 | ecosystem: Host-associated > Arthropoda: Insects > Digestive system > Gut ... | reverse complement strand
CATTATACTCCAAAAACAAGCTGCGGGGGAGCGCCGCGTTTACGTGCAGGCTGGCCGCCGTGAGTAGATCGGTGAGCCATGCGTGGGGGCACACGTCGATACCGGCGTATTCCGCCTCCCACATTATCTTGCGCGCATGCGTGAACCCGCCGCAGCGGGATATGTCGGGCTGCGCTACGTCGATGCCGCTCTCGATGAGCCTGCGGAAGCCCCACCCTGTGGCCTCTTGCTCGCCCGCCGCGAGCCGCGTGGACACGCCCGCCTCCTTCACCTTTCTGTAGCCTTCGTAACACTCCGGGTGCAAAAAGTCCTCCAGCCAGTATATCCTGTACTCGTCCAGAGCGCGCAGCAGCTCCACCGCGTCATAGGCGCTCCTGTTGTGTTTCCAGCCGGCGTCCACCATGAGCTCGACGTCGGCGCCGACGGCCTCCCTCGCGGCCTTGACAAGGGCGATGTCGTTTTTGCGGCTTTCACCGAACGCCCCCCAGCCGAACTTGATAGCCGTAAACCCCTTGCCAAGATAGTATTCGCAAGCCTTTTTGATGTCGGCAGGGTAGGGGCGGAACAGGGTGGAGGCATATGCCCGGACCTTGTCGCGGTAACCGGCTCCCAGCAGTTTATACACCGGCACGCCGAATGCTTTCCCTGCGATGTCATAGCAGGCTATATCAAAACCGGAAAGCACCTGCATGGCAACACCCCGGCGCCCGTAGTAAACCATGCCCCGGTACACCTTGTCCCACAGCCGCTCCGTTTCGAGCGGGTCCTCGCCCTTGACCAGCTCGCGCAGCCCCTCGAAAAAACCGCTGCCCGTCACGGGCGCGTTTATCGCAGACTGCGCCACGTGCGGGGCAGTCTCTATGTCGGACCATCCGACGATGCCCTCCTCGGTGGTCACTTTAAGCAAAAAACAGTACGCCACCCCGGGGGCCTCCTCGCTGCCCTGCGGGTTCTGATATGCTTTGTCCGATTGAAGTATGAAACCTTCCACATCCCTGATTTTCATATAAAATCATCCTTATGTTTTGATTTGTATCACGTTCGTTTGCTCGGCGGGGGCAAGCCCCCGCCCTACGCAGTATTACGCTGTATTGTTTATCCTTACGCTTCGATTTATGTCACGTTCTTTGTAGGGCGGGGGCTTGCCCCCGCCGCAAATAGGCTTGCCCGCGCCGCAAATAGGCTCCCAAGCCGTGATATGCGCCGCTTAAAACAATAGGCACACTTTTAGTGCGCCGCTCTCTTTGTCTCCGGCCAGCTCGAACGCCTTTTCATATTCACCAATCGGCAGCTCGTGCGTTATGACGTCCGCCAGCGCGTCTTTTGCCAATATGGCCATCGCCTCGTCGAGGAAGTCCATGTCGTTGCAGCTACCGCAAATGTTGAGCTCCTTTATATGGATTTTCAGCATGTCTATGGGCGGGTTGCCGTGGATCGCCGAAAACACGCAGACCGTGCCCCTGGGGCGGCATACCTCGATTGCAGTGGTCAGCGCCTCGGGCGCGCCTACGCAGATGATGGCGCTGCCCACCCCCTCGCCGCCCGCCCGCTTAATTATCTCGGCAGTCGCTGCGGCGTGTGACGGGAGTTTGTTTATATTGATTTTTTCCGCGCCGCGTGCATGCGCCATCTTGAAATCGTGCGTGCCCGAAATGATGCTGCGGCTGTCCGGGAACATATCGCATATAATATTTGAAATCATGAGCCCGAATGGGCCGTCGCCGATCACGAGCGCGGCGCCTCCTTCCGCGACATTGGCCCTTTTGACCGCCTCTATGCACACGCACACGGGCTCCATCAGCGCCGCCGCTGCGAAACTGACATGCGAAGGCTTCTTCCTTACCCTGTCGGCCCTGATCGTGAAATATTCCGCGAACACGCCGCCCCTGTTGATGCCAAGATGCTCCATTTTATCGCACAGATGCGGCAAGCCGCGCTTGCATGTGGCGCAGCGCATGCACGGTATGACGGGGTGGGCGGCCACCGCATCACCGACGGTTAGTCCAGCGACGCCGCCGCCCACCGCCTCGACGATCCCCGCGCCCTCATGCCCCATGATCATCGGCAGCTCAATGCCGAAAGGGTTGAACCGTATATCGTTCAAATCGGACGTACATATCGTGGCCGCCGCCGTCTTAATAAGTACTTCTCCAGCCGATGGTTCCGGCCTGGGGGAGTCCTTCATGACAAGTTTTCCGGGCGCTTCCAGGACCAGCGCTTTCATAAATGCGACCCCCTTTTACAATTTCCTATATTATACGCGGTTAAACAGTATTGCCAGCGAATCGCGGGTTATTATCGCCTCGATAGTGTCCGCAGGGATGGGCGGGAGCCCGCTGCTGCCCAATATGTCGTTGACGCCCCTCAGGCCCTTTATCGAGCCCTCCGTCGTCGTCGCCGGGAAGTCCGAACCGAACAATAATTTGTGGCAGCATCCATACTCCTCGGCTAGCCGCATAGCATTGTAAAATTGCCAGGGTCTGTAGTAGAGCGCGGAGATATCGGCGTAAACATTGCTGTTCCGCCGGATGATCGCAATAGCCTCGGCCTCCCACGGATGCCCCAGGTGCGCAAGCACGAGCCTTAGCCCCGGAAAGTCGCACGCCACCTGGTCCATGTGGTACGGGCGGGCGTAGTCGAGCGGCACGCCACTGGAAAAAGTCGTCGCCATATGCGTGATGATGGGCAGGGCGTTTCGTTCGCAGTAGCTATAGATATCGTAGTAACGCTGGTCGCAGGGGTGGACGCCCTGGTAGATCGGCCCGATTTTAACGCCCCTGCATTTTAGCTCCAGATGGTTGTATGCCAAATCCTGCATAAAACCGTCGCGCGAGGGATCGATTGAGGCAAAGTATATATATTTCTCATTGTGGCGGGCCACAAAATCCGCTACGCGATCGTTCCGCGCGTTCCAGCCGGTCCTCTGCGCGTCGAGACCAAAGGCGACGACCTTATCCGCCGCCCCCGTGCCCGCGAGGTATTCCTCCTCGCTATATGTCCACAGCCCGTGCGGGATGCCGCTGCGCGTCAAATCGGCGCGGGCCTGTTTGCCAACCTCCCGCTCGAAATCGATAAAGTGCGTATGCATATCAACAATCATTTTAACACCCTATACCATCATTGATAGAAATGCCAATATATTATTTATTTAATATATGAAAATATAGTGTTCACGGTAAAATAGAGTAGCCTTTTACGAACCCGCGCGACCGCATGGGCAGGAAGGCTTCGGCATATTTTGCGCCGCACTGCTCCCCGCGCTTCCCGGCGACCGCCGCGATCCAGTGGTCTATGCCCGTGCCGAACGCGGCGACGAAGGCCTCGTCCTGGCTCTTGTGGTACCTGGCCAGCCGCGCTTTTTTGTCTGCGACGTCGTCGATGCCCACCCAATGGGACGGCTCGAACTCGAAGCCGCCCGACGGCTCGACCATAAATACCGCCGGCGGCGCGGCCAGCGGGCGGGAGGCAGTTTTTTGGATCGGCAGCGCCGCCTGCATGGCGCACTGTCGTACGAGCAGGTTGGTATTCATATGGTCCAGGTTGTAGTCGACGCTAAAATGGGTAAAGATCACGTCGGCGCAGCATGCTCTGATGGCCTCCGTCAATTCGAGCCGCAGCTCGGCGGTATCGTACAGATACTCGTCAGGGCGGCCGAGACAGACATATGCCGCGCCGATGTCCGCCGTAAGGCCGCCCATTTCGGCCTCGCGGATCGCCGCAGCTTCAGCAAGCGGCATATCGGGGGCGTGCGACATACCCGCCGCGCCGTCTGTAAGGCAGACAAACGCGAGGCTGTGCCCGGCGTTCCGCATTTTCAGCATTGTCCCCAGGCACATCAGCTCGTCGTCCTGGTGCGCCATCACAGATACGATATTCATAATAGTCTTTTCTTTAAATTGTTGTATTTATTTTATTCGTATTCAAGAGTGATCATTGTGACGCTGTCAGCCGGGGCGTAAACAGAGAACCAAAAGTCCTCGTGGACATATGCAAGCCTGTTTTCCGATGGGGCGAGCCCGAACGCGCCGCCGCCCTGCCATATATCGCTGCCCAGCAATACATCGCTACCCTGCCATATATCGCTGCCCTGCCGCATGTTATCGCCCTGTCGCAATTGTGCGTCATTCCCCAACTGTGCGCCATTCCCCAACTTACCGTCCCACCGCATTTCGCCGTCCAAGCGATGAACCTTCAATCGGGAGAGCCCCTCGCGCGCGTTTTTGAAATAGAACGACATGATAAAATCTTCCGAGGCGCCATTTGGGCTGTAGTTAATGGCCAGTAATGTATATAGCTTGTCGTTATATGAAGCCATCACCCTGACATTTTCATAGCCGTCGCCTGCGCCCACACCCGCACAGCCGTCCACCCTGCCTTTAGCACCCGCGTCCGCGCCCGCGCCCGCCTTGCCGTCCGCCCTGCCATTAGCGCCCGCGCCAGCCCCGCCACCTGCCTCGAGCTTCACTGCCGCCCCGTTTTTCGCCATCGCGTACAGCATCGAGTACAAAAAATACTGCGGGCGTGGCGCGCCGTCTCCGTCGAGCAGCCCCAGCCTGTGCGGCTCGTCGTTCCAGTGGTTCGCCATGTAACGGTGCCTAGCAAAAAATGGCTTAAAATCGTTCGGGTCGCAGAACTGGTCGTACAAATGATATTGGAAGGTATTTATAAAACCGGCTTCTTGATGGAGATCGAACAGGACGGCGCCGAGCCCGGCCGCCCGCTTGGCCGAATGCGCTTTTTCTTCGATGGATATCTCGTTGCCGATGCCAATGTTCATCTCGGTCACATAGATGCCGATATGCCCCGCGCCCTGCGCCTCCAGTATTTTTTTTGCCCTTGCGGCTCCACGCACATGATGCGCGGGGTCGTCTGAATATACGTTGTAGCATATAAAATCAAGCTGTACTCCGCCCCCGGCGCACAGCCGCACAAACTCTTCAAAGAATGCCTCTGCTGCATTGCCGTCGTCCGGTATGCCCGCCCACGAAGGGCCGCCGACGCGGGCGCCGGGAAAAGCGTCCAATATCGGCTCGACCGTCATTTTATAGTACTCAAAATAGTCCGAGGCGCTGCCGATTTTATATGGGCAGCCGCCGGCCTCGCCGATGTTTATCTCGTTGCCGACCCCCCAATGGGTGACATACTGCCTGTCCACCGAATATCTTTTTACCATCTCGCCGATGATATGCTGCCAACGCCCCACATCGTTAGGCCGCCATACCGCTTCGTCCACGGCGGGGTACAGGGACGGCGGCTTTATGCAAACCGACGCCATAATGTCGGCGCCGGTCGCCGCTACAGCGTCCATATATTTGTCCAGCGCCGCAAAGTCGAGCTCCCCGTCGCCCTTTTCAATAAAGAAGAATTCCTGGATAAATATCCGGATCATCGCGGGCTTAAGCCGCGCCGCAGCCTCGATCATCCTGCCCGACATTGGCAGCGGGTTTACCCCGCCAATCCCCGAAGAGTGTTTCTTAAAATCTACGACGCCCGCGCTCTCGCCAAAATCAACGCGCACCTTGACATTAGGCATCCGCGTATAAATATCAAGCATACAACTCTCCAAATCCTACTATATTAAGGACACCTACAATATCCTCACTAGCATGTTGCTGTCGTCGCTCGTCTCGATCAAAATGTACTTGTATTTTTCCAGGTACTTTAACAGATCGGAAAACTTTTTGAACCCAAGCTGTTTCTCGTCGAATCCGGGGTACTTGTTTGTAATAGCCGCCTTCAAAATGGACGGGTCGACGCGGTCGAAGCCCTCGTCTTTGAACAGGAACAGCGCATCGGAAAAAGCGGCGGTCCAGTTGTCCACTGTGAGCTGCGCGGACTCCGCTTCCCGACCGCGTATGCTCAGCTTGACCGAAAAGTTGTCGTTGATGATATGGAAGTCCTCGAACTTCTGCTCCAGCGCGGCAAGCAGCTTCCCGAAGGACTGTTCGCCGTAGTTGCGCTCGCTGAAGTCCGGGTGGAGGCGCAGCAGGGTGTTCTTCAGCTCCGCCGCGTATACATAGCCGTCCGAGTCGGCCTGTTCAGACAAAATTGTGAGTATTTGCGCGTTCAGCCTCTCGTCGCCATCGATGCGGCGCGCCTCGTCGTCCGCGCCCCTGGCGCGCTGCCTGCGTGCGGGCTTGGAATCGGTCTTCGTGACGGACTCCAGGAATAAAAACTCGTTGCACGCATTTATGAAGATATGCGACGCACTCTCGGAGCGCGATATGCCCAGCACATGCTTGCCCATCGACTTTAGCTTGCCGACGAGCGGCGTGTAGTCGCTGTCCCCGGACACGATGCAGAAGCTGTCGATGAGGGGGTTCTGGTACGCAATCTCAAGCGCGTCGATGACCAGTTGGATGTCGAGGCTGTTTTTTTGGCTCGATCCGTAGCGTATCGACGGGATAGCCGTAAAAGTGTTGGACAGCAGGACCTCACGCAATGACGAGTAGTTGTCCGTGTAGCCGTACACTTTACCGATTAAAATGGCGCCCCTGATCTTAACTTTCTCTATGATGCTGTTTAGCATGGAAACTTTACCGCCCGCGTTTTCAAGGTCCACCAGCACGGCAAAGCCTGTTTTTTCATTGCTCATAGTGGATATAAACTCCCGCAATATTTATAAAGCATTTTTCAGTTTAATATAAAACAGTTTACACAACGTACTCTTACATAACGCACTCTTACATAACGCATTAGTCATGCGTTCTTTTGGGTGGCCTTCTCTCTGCGCGACGCCTTTGCCCGGTAGCTCCTGTACAGCGGCAGGTACACGCCCGCGTCGCGCATGACGCAGCCCGTGCGCCCGTGGTCCCGCATGATCTGCGTGCACTTTGAGCAAGCGACGCAGCACTTGTCCTTGTCCAGCGCCTTACCCGCTACGATGTCGCGGGGCGCGTCCGGGTACGCGAAGCTCATCCGCCCGAAGCCGACGAAAGCGCACGCCTGCCTGCGCACGTTTGCCGCCCCCGCGTTGGGCGCGTATTCGCGCAACCATGAATAACCGTTGCCCACGACGGGGACGCCTTGCGCGGCGTCGGCCACCAGTTTTGTAAACGAAAAAAGGCGCGCCATGCTGGCCAGCGGGTGCTCGTCGGGAATGGGGACGCCCATACTGGACTTGTCGAACGGGCGCAGCACCTGCGGATATATGTAGTAGGGGTTGCCCGCCGAGTTGCTCATGAGGCCGACGCCCAGATTTTTTAGCATTTTTACGAGCCGGATGGGCTCGTCGGGTTCGAACGCCCACATGTCGTCTTTCGCGCAGCCGAAGCCGTAGGGGAAGGGATGCGCGTCAAACACGTTGAAGCGGCAGGCGACGATGAAGCCGTCGCCTGCCGCAGCTTTGATGGCCGATATGGCGTCGTGCAGGAAGCGCGTGCGGTTTTCGAAGCTCCCGCCGTACTTCCCGCCCCGTGCGTGGCCGGCGAGCAGCTCGCTGATCAAATAGCGGTGGCACGCCTTGACGTCAATGCCGTCAAAGCCCGCTTCCCGCGCCAGCAGCGCAGACTCCACATATGCGCCGATCAGGTCGTCCAGGTATGCGTCGCTCACCGCGTCGACGCCGTCGCCCACGCCCGACCGGGGATCGAGGATGGGGTCGCGCTGGACGTATATGGGCTGCGGCGCATGCCCATATGGCCGCGAGTACCTGCCCGAATGCGTCAACTGCAATATGCTGACCGGCCTGTGCCCCGAACCGTTCGCCACCGTTGCGGCGGCGTTCACCCTGCCCAGCAGCGCTGCGAAGCTGCCTACGTTGCCTTTGGTGAGCATCATCTGCAGGTCGTTCGCGCGGCCCTCCGGCACAACAGAGCAGGCCTCCCACCACAAAAGGCCGGCGCCGCCTGCGCCCAGCTTCAGATAGCGCCTCTCGACCAGCTCCGACGGCGCCCCGTCGGGCAACGAATCGCAGCCTTCCATTGGTAAAATCGCAAGCGCGTTCGGCGCGGTCCGCCCGCCGACCGCCACGGGCGCCGCGAGCGGCGAGACGTCTTCGTCCAGTTCCATGTCGAGGCCCAAAGCTGCGGCCTTTGCCCTGACGTCGTCCAAACAATTGAAATTGAAACGTTCGTGCGCCGATTTTGTCATATTGCGAACCTCAAGCGCATTCGCCTGCAGAAAAAATTATGAACGGTATGACCCATTTATTCTGATATAGTCCTCGGAATAGTCGCATGTCCACATCCTGTCGGCGTGCTCGCCGTAATTTAACTGCACGGATATGAGCACTTCGTCTTTTTCCAGTTGCTCGCGCACCTTGTCCTCGTCAAAGATAGCTGCGGCGCCCGAGCGGCACACGCGAATTTTATTGATTGAGATGTCTATGCGCGAAGGGTCCGTGTCTGCGCCCGAGTAACCGATGGCCGTAATGATGCGCCCCCAGTTCGCGTCGCAGCCGTTTATCGCCGTTTTGACCAGGGGCGACGTCGCGATGCTTGAGCACACCAAATGCGCGTCCTCCGGGCTCCTCGCCCCGTTCACGGTGACCTCGATCAACTTGGTGGCGCCCTCCCCGTCGGCTGCGATCTTTTTTGTGAGGTACAGGCACACTTTTTCCAGCGTCTCGCAAAACAGCCGGTAGCTCGCGTCCTCTTTGACTATGCCGGCGTTGTCGGCCAGCCCGTTCGCAAATATCACGGCCATGTCGCAGACGCTCGACTCGCCGTCGATGGACACGCGGTTGAACGTAGTGGCGCACACCTCGCGCATCGCCTTGTCCAAAAGCTTCTTGGAAATGTTGGCGTCGGTCGTCAGGACGGCAATCATCGTCGCCATGTCGGGGTGGATCATACCCGAGCCCTTCGCCATGCCGCCTATGACGACGCGCTCGTCCTGTATGTCTATTTCGACCGCTACTTCCTTTGGCACGGTGTCGGTCGTCATGATGGCCAGCTCCGCGTCGTGCCCGCCGTCCGCAACCATGCCGAACACCGCCTCCTCTACGCCGGCCAGCACTTTTTCCATGTCCAGGGGGATGCCGATGACCCCCGTCGAGGCGACGAGCACCTCGTCCGTGCGGCAATCCAGCAGCTCGGCGGCCTTTGAAGCGATCTCCCTCGCGTCGGCGTCGCCCTTGTCGCCGACGCAGGCGTTGGCGTTGCCGCTGTTTATGATCAAGGCGGTGGCGTAGCCATTGTCTTTGACGCGCTGCATCGTAAGCTTCAACGAATGGCCCTTCACCTTATTTGTCGTGAATACCCCGGCGGTCGCAGCCACGTCCTCCGAGCATATGATAGCAAGGTCCTTGTCGCCATTTTTTTTGATGCCGCAGGCGACCCCTGTAGCGAAATAGCCTTGCGGCGCGGTAACGCCCCCGTCTATGTATTGCATCTGCATCACCTCGGTTTCTTCGGTTTATCAATTAATTCTATCATCAAAGAGCTACAGGTGAAAGATTTTTTTTGTTAATTCTTTATAAACATTGGTTGCTTGTTAGTTGCTTAATGATGGTGGCTAAACGATAATTTATTTTTAGATTGGTAATAGCGGCGGATGTTGATATAATAGGATATAATAGGTAAATATATTAAGTATATATATTAAGTTGCGAACCATATTTATTCATTACATCGGCGCATGCAGCACGTATATGTACACGCAAACGCACATGTACATGCACACGCATATGCAAATGCAAATATAATGCATGCCGTACGGGGGGACAGGGGGCATTGATGAAGACGGGCATAATCGCGGATATCCAGCGCTTTAGCCTGCATGACGGGCCGGGCATACGCACCAGCGTGTTCGTCAAGGGGTGCAACATGCGCTGCGCGTGGTGCCACAACCCGGAGACCATAGCCTTTGAGCCGGAAATCCTGCTTAAAATGGAAAACTGCATCGGGTGCGGCCAGTGCGAGAAAGGCTGCTTTGCGGGCGCGAAGGTGCTTTGCGGGCAGGAGATGACGGTGGAGGAGGTGCTGGCGCAGGTCATGCTCGACGCCCCGTACTACGGGGAGACGGGCGGCATCACCATCACCGGTGGGGAGCCCGCCTGCCAGGCGGAGTTCTGCGCGGGGCTGCTCCGGGCCTGCCGCGAAAATGGGATTCACACGGCTATCGAGACGAATCTGTGCTTCAACTTGGATACGCTGCGCCCCATGCTGTCCGAGCTGGATTTGGTGATGGCGGACATAAAGCTGTTCGACGACGCGGCGCACCGGCAGTGGACAGGGGTGGGCAACGGGCTGCTCATGGATAACCTTGCGGCAATATCCGGGCTGGGCATCCCGCTCATCGTGCGGACGCCCGTGGTGCCGGGGGTCAACGCGACGGAGGAGGATATCGAGGCCATCGCCGCGTTCGCGTCCGGGCTGCCCTCGCTGGTCTACTACGAACTGTTGCCGTACCACAGCCTGGGGCTGTCAAAAGGGAAGGCGCAAAACTGGGCATACGCTAAGTTTGATAAGCCCGAACATGATTTTATGCTAAAGCTTGGGGCGGCCGCCGCGAGGCGCTGCGGAAGCGTGTGTGTAGCAGGGCAAAAGATTGCCGGCTAAAATCACCGGCAAAATTGCCGACAAAAGATTACCGTCTAGAAACCGCCGGCAATCATTGTCGGCAAAAGATTGCCGGCTAAAACATCCGGCAAAATTGCCAATCGAGTTATATTAAAATTGGAAGGGGAGCGAAATATGACATACCAGGAACGCTTGAAGATACTGAGGGAGAAGAAGATAACGCACACTTTGGAAAAGGTGGAGCAAAAGGGCTCGATGGACGCGGACGACTATGGCTCGATCGCGCTGCCGGAGGGCTTCGACTTCGCCCCGGTCGCCAACCACCCGAACGGCAGCTTCTATGGCGTCGAGGGCTGGAGCGAGAACTTTTGCAAAATGATGGACATGCACCCGATTTATGTCGACCCGCTGGAGATCCTCTGCGGGCGCTGGAGGGCGCAACTGTCCAGGTACCACATAAAATGGCCCGAGGACCGCTACCCCTACGACCATCTCAAAGAAGAGCATGTAAAATACGGGATCGTGCCCGGCATCGGCGCGGACACGCATTTTGCGCCGGACTACACCATGGGGCTCGAGATGGGCTTTGGCGGGATATTGGAAAAAATCCGAAAGTACCGAAAGCTGAACCCGGACAAGAAGGCGTTCTACGACGCGGAGGAAAATGTCTTTGTAAGCATCTGCGGGTGGATTGGCCGCCACATAGACGAGATACGCCGCCTGATCCCGCTGGAGCAGGACGCGGACTGCCGCCGGACGCTGGAGAAGATGCTCAAGTGCAACCTCCATGTCGTCGACAAGGCGCCGGAGACATTCATACAGGCCTGCCAGTGGATCGCTTGGTACGCCTCCGTCACCCGCATATACGACCGCGACGGTGCGGGCTGCTTGCTGGATGTGACTCTGCTACCCTACTATGAGCGCGACATAAAGGCCGGCATACTGGACAAGGAGGAGGCCCGCTTCATCCTCGCGAACCTGTTGCTCATCGAGACGCACTACTACCAGCTCTCCGGCTGCGACGACGAGGGGAACGACCTGACCAACGAGCTGTCGTGGCTCATTTTGGACGCAGCGCACGACATGAACATTTCGGCCAACCTGACCATCCGCGTGCACGACAACATCGATCCCGACTACTACCGCAAGGGCATCGAGTACCTGTTTACGGACAGGAACGGGTGGCCGCGCTTCTCCGGCCACAAGGGGCTGATGAACTACGCCAAAAACGACGGCATCGACGAGAGCACCGCCAATAGCCGCATAGCCGTGGGTTGCAACTGGATGGCCGTGCCGGGCGTCGAGTACCCGATGAACGACTGCTTGAAGATCAACTGCGCGAAGGTGTTCGAAGTGGCCTTCTACGAGATGATGGAAACCGGCGTTCCCAGCGTCGGTAGGCTGTGGGACCTCTATTCAGAGCATTTGAAAAAGGCGGCGCGGAACATCGCCGAGAGCATCGACTTCCATCTGGAACATGCCCACAACGTGCTGCCGGAACTGGTCATGAACCCCCTGATGCAGCAGTGCATCGAGCGCGGCGAAGACATTACGCAGTGCGCGGGCATATATACGATGGGCGTCGACGGGGTCGCGCTGGGCCTCGTGGCTGACAGCTTTGCGGCGCTGGAGCAGCGCATAGAGAGGGAGGGCCAGACGACGTGGCTGGAAGTGTACGACGCGTGCAAAAATAATTTTGAGGGCAACGAGCGGCTCCGGCTGATGCTGGAGAAGTCCGAGCGCTACTGCCAGGGGGCGTCGCTGGGTGATGTTTGGGCCAAGCGCATAAGCGACTCGTTCGCCGAAACCATTAAATCGCAACCGCTCTCGCCGGGCAGGCAGATGGTACCGGGCTGGTTCTCCTGGTCCAACACCATATCGTTCGGCAAGCAGGTGGGGGCGACCCCCAACGGGCGCCTGGCATACACGCCGGTAACGCACGGCGCCAACCCGACGCCGGGCTTCCGCAAGGACGGCGCGGCCACCGCCATGGCGACGGGCATAGCCGAGATACAGCCGGGCTACGGCAACCCCGCGCCGCTGCAGATAGAGTTCGACCCGCGCCTGTCCGTGGAGGAAGGCGGCATCGACAGGGTCGCGGACCTGGTCAAGACGCACATCGACATGGGCGGCACGCTGGTCAACATCAACGTGCTGGACAAAGAAAAGCTCATGGCGGCCCACGAGGACCCCATGCTGTACCCCGACCTGGTCGTCCGCGTGACGGGCTTCACCGCGTATTTCGCCGCCCTGTCCCGCGAGTTTCGGCAATTGGTAGTGGATCGTTTCATAGACGGGATGTAACGCATAAACAGGCCTTGGCGATATTTGGCGACACTTGGCTACATAGTTGTTGGCATTCGGCGCGCCGAGGGCGTCGCGCCCTACAGGGGCGCTGTGTGTTAACGTGACTCAGTAACGTTGGATGTACTAACCCTATATGGCGCGCCGTTCTTGGCGCGCCGCTTTTGTTTACAAATAATATGCTGTGTGATATATTTGCATCTATATTTTTTGACAGGTGGTTCATCATGGCAAGCGAGGAATTAAGCAGGCAGTTGATGCTGGGGAACGAGGCGGTGGCCAGGGCTGCGTATGAGGCGGGCGCCACGGTCGCGACGGCGTATCCGGGGACGCCGAGCACGGAAATCACGGAAAATATAGCAAAATACAAAGAGATATATAGCGAGTGGTCGCCTAACGAGAAGGTGGCGCTGGAAGTGGCGATAGGCGCGTCGATCGCGGGGGCGCGTGCGATATGTTCGATGAAGCACGTGGGGCTCAATGTCGCGGCGGATCCGCTGTTTACGGTTTCGTACACGGGCGTGAGGGGTGGCCTTGTCATCATGGTCGCGGACGACCCCGGCATGCACAGCTCGCAGAACGAGCAGGACAGCCGCTACTACGGGCTGTCCGCGAAGGCGCCGGTGCTCGAGCCCTCCGACAGCCAGGAGTGCCTCGACTATGTAAAGGAAGCGTTTGCGATCAGCGAGGACTTCGACACGCCGGTCATCGTCAGGCTGTCCACGCGCGTGGCGCATTCGCGCAGCCTGGTGGCGGTATCGGAGCGGTCGGAGCGGCCGCTGCTGGAGTACAAGAAGGACATAGCGAAATATGTGATGATGCCGGCGATGGCGAGGGCCCGCCGCGTGATCGTAGAAAAGCGCATGGAAGCGCTGGCGGAATTTTCATGCACGACGCGGCTGAACGGCGTGGTTAACGCAGCGGGTGCAGGCAGCGCAAATAGCGCAGCGGGTGCGGCCAGCGCAAATGGTGCAGCGGGCGCTGCCGGCGCAAATGGTGCAGCGGGCACAACCGGCGCAAATGGTGCAGCGGGTGCGGCCAGCGCAAATGGTGCAGCGGGTGCAGCCGATACGACGGGCATATTCGGCACGCCGGGCACAGTCGGCACGCCGGGCGATGTTGGCACTACTGCGCGCATGCCTTTAATAATCACCTCGGGCATATCTTGGCAATATACGCGCGAAGCGCTCCGCAGTCTGGGTTTCGTTCCGGGGATCAATGTATCCGTCTTAAAACTGGGGATGGTTTACCCGATGCCGAAAAAATTGATAATGGACTTTCTAATGGCCGCGTCCAAGGTCCTTATTGTCGAGGAACTCTCGCCATTTATGGAAGATATAATCAGGGCATATGGCACGGGCATAGAAATCATCGGCGGCGATATGCTGCCGTCAATCGGGGAGCTATCCACCGACATAGTGCAAAAAGTAATTGTCACGACATATTTTCCCGAGCCGATACAAGCTGCGACGCAAATACCGCCAGTTGGTGATGGCGTGGCAGGGGCAGCGTCACCTAAAGCGGCGTCTGCACAACCTGAAGCTGTGGTTACACATCCAGAAGTGCCGTCTGTACAGCCTGAAACAGTGTCTGCGCAGCCTGAAGCGCCGATGGATCTGCCGATCAGGCCGCCCGTCCTGTGCCCGGGATGCCCGCACCGCAGCGTATTTTACGTATTGAAAAAGCTCAACCTCATCGTGTGCGGGGACATCGGCTGCTATACGCTGGGGGCGCTGCAGCCGCTGCAGGCGATTGACACGTGCATATGCATGGGCGCTGGCGTCAGCATGGCGCACGGGATGGACAAGGCCGGGGCGCAAGCGGGCGAGCCGTTCGCGCAAAGGACAGTCGCGGTCATCGGGGACTCGACATTCATGCATTCCGGTATGACGAGCCTTTTGGACATTGTATACAACAAAGGCAGCTCGACCGTGCTGATACTCGACAACGAAATCACGGGCATGACGGGCCACCAGCACAACCCATCTACGGGGCGCACGCTCAGCGGCGGGGAGACGTTCCGCGTGGACCTGGTCAAACTGTGCGAGGCGCTGGGCGTCGGGCATGTGCGCGTGGAGGACCCTTTCGACGTAGTCTCGCTGGAAAAGGCGGTCAGGGAAGAGACGGCCCGCCCCGAACCGTCCGTGATAATCGTCCGCCGCCCGTGCGCGCTGCTCTCCTCGTTCAGCGCGGGCGAAGCGGTGGCGATAGATCAGGCAAAATGCACGCGCTGCAGGATGTGCATGCGAATATCGTGCGCAGCCATATCGGACAAGGACGGCGAGATACAGATAAACCAGGCGCTGTGCGTCAAATGCGGGCTGTGCGCGACCATCTGCCGCTTCGGCGCTATAGTCCCGCTGGCGGGGCTGCAGAACGGGGGTGGCGTCAATGGCTGACAGCAAAGCGTGCAGTCAAAAAGCGTGCAGTCTTAAGGAGTGCAGTCTAAAAGAGTGCAGTCTAAAAGCGTGCAATCTGTTGATTGTGGGCGTCGGCGGGCAGGGCACATTATTGGCGAGCCGGGTGATTGGCCGCCTCGCTGCGAAGCGCGGCTACGACGTCAAAGTCTCGGAGGTGCACGGGATGTCGCAGCGCGGCGGCAGCGTGGTGACATACGTCAGGTTTGCCGGCGAAGTCGCATCGCCCCTCATAGAACCGAGCGGCGCGGATATCATGATTGCTTTTGAGCTTTTGGAAGCCGCCAGATGGGCGGGCCATTTAAAGCCCGGCGGAAAGGTCGTGGCGAACAGCCAAAAAATCGACCCCATGCCAGTAATAACGGGGAGCGCCCGTTATCCCGACGGCCTGGAGGGCGAAATCCATAAATTTTGTCCATCTCCTGTCATTGTTGACGCGCTGTCAATCGCTTCGGAGTGCGGCTCGTTGCGCTCCGTCAATTTCGTGTTGCTCGGCGCCGCGTCGGCATTTATGGATTTTACGCGTGACGAGTGGATGGCCACCATCCGCGAGGCGACGCCGCCCCGCGCGCTCGACGTAAACATCGCGGCGTTCATGGCCGGAGCGGGCCTGGGCGAAAAGGCTAATTGCGCAAAGGAATAAACGGTTTTAAGACAGTGGGCGGCGTTCCCGCCCCCGGCTCTCGCGATCGCCATTATTGTCATGCGATCGCCAAAACATCATACGATCGCCAAAATTATCATGCGATCGCCAAAACTATAAATGGAAGGGGATATACGTTGTGCTGCACAAACAGATTAGCGTTTTCATAGAAAACAAGCGCGGGCGCCTGGCCGAAATAACCAAGGTGCTTGGCGACAACGGCGTTGACATGCGCGCGCTCTGCATTGCCGACACCAAGGACTTCGGCATATTGAGGATCATCTCCGACAAGCCGGAACTGGCCGAAAGGGCGCTTAGGGACAGAGGCTACGCGGTCAGCATAACGGATGTAATCGCCGTCCTCGTCGACGATAGGCCGGGCGGCCTCGCAGCGGCGCTTGGCGTGCTTGACGAGTGCGAAATAAACATCGAGTACATGTACCATTTTATCAGGAACAGGTCTGATACGGTCGCTATCATCATCCGCGTGGAAAACCCTGTCGAAGCGCTTGAGAGGATCAAAAAAACGCCGCTCAGCCTGCTGCCGGCCGATGGATTGGATGGGGCAGTATGACGGCGGAAATCTTTGCGGTGGGCACCGAGCTGCTGATGGGGCAGATAGCCAATACAAACGCCCAGTACATATCGGCGAAACTGCCCGACATAGGCATCAACGTATTTTTCCACCAGGTCTCGGGCGACAACCCGGCGAGGCTCAACGACGCGCTGCGCGTCGCGCTCGGGCGCTCGGACATCGTCATCATGACGGGCGGGCTGGGCCCGACGATGGACGACTTGACAAAGGAAACGGTTGCGGGGTGCTTCGGGAAGAAAATGGTGATGGACGAGGAGAGCATGTCGCGCATCCGCGCCAGGATGGCAAGCTACGGGAACCGCACCATGTCGAAGAACAACGAGAGGCAGGCATATTTCCCCGAGGGCGCCATTATTATGAGCAATGAGAACGGCACGGCGCCCGGCTGTATCATCGAGGAAGGCGGGAAGACCGTGATCATGCTGCCCGGCCCGCCGTCGGAAATGCGCCCGATGTTTGACGGCAAGGTGATGCCGTTTCTTGGCAAATACGCCCAGTACAGGCTGGAGTCCAGGTTTTTGAGGGTGTTCGGGATAGGGGAGTCGCGTCTGGAGGATATGCTCAAGGACATCGTCGAGGCGCAGTCGAACCCGACGATTGCGACTTACGCAAAAGAGGGGGAGGTCACTGTCAGGGTGACGGCGCGCTACCCTGCGGCCGGCGGGAACGACGGCGGCAGTGGCGACATAGTGAGCGGAGAAGAAGGCGGCGGCCAGGGCGACGGCGGCAGTTCCGATAGCGGCAGCAGTAAGAGCGGCGTCAGTGGCGGCGGCCAGGGCGACATCATCGCCCCGATAGTCGACATTGTGCGTGAGCGGGTGGGCGACTGCCTGTACAGCACCGAGGACGAGGATATGGAAGCGGCCGCGCTGGCCGCGCTGAAGCGCCGCGGCCTGACGCTCTCGCTCGCCGAGTCCTGCACCGGCGGGCTCATGGCGTCGCGCATAACGGATGTGCCCGGATCGTCCGAAGCCTTTGTGTCCTCCGCCGTGACGTACAGCAACGAGTCAAAAATGGCGCTGCTGGGCGTACGGGCGGAGACGCTGTGCAGCTTTGGGGCCGTGAGCGCCGAAACGGCGCGCGAGATGGCCGAAGGCGCCCGGCGCGTGTTCGGCAGCGACATCGCTGTCTCTGCGACAGGCATTGCCGGGCCGGGGGGCGGGAGCCCGGAAAAACCGGCCGGGCTGGTGTACCTTGCCCTGTCATGCGCAGGCGGCACATATACAAAAGAGCTGCGCCTCAACGGTCCAAGGGCGCGAGTGCGCAACATAGCGTGCCTGAACGCGTTCGATATGATTAGGCGCGCGGCCCTCGGCCTACCACAGGTTGATTGATGCCGGCGACCGAACGCAGGCTCGCTGTCAACGCGTCCATTGTTATGGGCGCCACAATGATTAGCAGGATCACCGGCTTCTTTCGCGAGATGCTGATCCCCGCGAAGTTCGGCGTCGGCATCGTCGCAGACGTGTACGACGTCGCTTTCAAGTTCCCGGACCTCATGTTCAACCTGCTTATAGGCGGCGCGATATCGGCGGCGCTGGTGCCCGTGCTGTCCGGCAGCATAAGCAAGGGGGAGGAGGGCGAGGGCTGGCAGGCCATATCGCGCTTCATCAATCTGACCATGCTGCTGACCATAGTTGTCAGCGTTGCAGGCGCCATTTTTTCAGAGCGGCTCGTCGTGCTGTTTGCCCAGGGCTGGGACCCGGCGGACCCGGAGGGCTACCAGAAGATAGCGATGGCGGCGCGGCTCATGCGCGTCCTGTTCCCGTCCGTGGCATTTTTGATGCTCGCGGGCTTTGCGAACAGCGTGCTCTACTCCTATCAGAGGTTCGCGGCGGCGGCGTTCGGCCCGGTCCTCTACAACGTCCTTTGCATCGCCAGCATCGCCCTTTTGAGCGGCGGCGGGCCGGAAAACTATTTCCATGTGGACAGGGTCGTGTATGGCGTGATGCTCAGCTCCTTTACGTACTTCGTCTTCCAGACGGCGTGGGCGCGCAAGAACATCAAAGGCAACTACGCCCCGCGCGTCGACGTCCGACACAAGGGCTTTCAGCGGCTGTTCAAAATAGCCCTGCCGTCACTGGTTTCGTCGTCCGTGGTACATGCCAACACGATGGTTTCCGCGAGCTTTTCCTCGCGCTTCGACGCAGGCGGCATTGCCGCGATGCGCATGGCCGACCGCACCTGGCAGATGCCGTACGGCATAATCGCGCAGTCCATAGGCATCGCGCTTTTGCCTAATCTGTCGGCAAAATACGCGAACGGCGATCGCGACGGGTTCAAAACCGCGCTTACGGCGGGCCTGCGCTACGTGCTGCTTCTGGCGATCCCCGTATGCGCCGCCTGTCTCGCGCTGAGCGACCTCATCATGAGCGCATTGTTCCATAATTCGGACCGCATTACGCAGGCCGACATCGCACTGACGTCGGCCATACTCGTCTGCTACGCGTCGGCGCTCGTCACGCAGTCGATCAACACCATACTCACCAGGGCCTTTTACGCCTGCAACGAGACGAAGACGCCGATGTACACGGGCATATCGGTGATAGGGCTCAATATTGCTTTGAGCGTCGCATTTTATAGCTATACCTCCATCGGCGTGCGCGGCATGGCGCTCGCATATGCGATATCCAGCCTCGCGAACTTTACGCTGCTCCTGTTTTTGCTCAACAGGAAAATTCCCGGCCTGAACGCGCTGGGGGGGCTCCGGGCGTTCTTTGTCAAAACGGGCCTCGCGGCCGCCGCCATGGGCGCCGTACTCGCGCTGATCAACCGCGCCGCGCCGCCGGGGCTTTTGACCGGGCCGTTCGGCGCGGCGCTGAAGCTGCGCCAGCTCTTGGCCCTGGGCGCGAACGCCGCCGTCGGCGCAATCATATACTTCGGGCTCCTGGCGGCTTTCCGGCTGCCGGAGGTCCTCGAAATTTTGGAAAAGATAAAAAGCGGCATAAAGCGGCGCTTTGGCTATTGACAAATATTAACAAATACGATATTAATATGGGAGCGGCATTCAATGGGCGCAAAACTGCGGCTTGGGCGCGGCGGCCATATATTGCGGCCATAAATAGACGAACATAAGCGGCGGATATACGAGGGAGGTAGCACGATGGCGGAACGGAAAAGAACGGCGCCGGTGGACTATGCGAGCATAGACAAGAAAAAGGCGCTCGAGGTGGCGCTCGGCAATATTGAAAAGCATTACGGCAAAGGCGCGATCATGAAGCTGGGCGAGAGCGCGCATTTCAACGTGGAGGCGATACCGACCGGCTCCATCGGCCTCGACATAGCGCTGGGCGTGGGCGGGTTGCCTAGGGGCAGGATTGTGGAGATATTCGGGCCGGAGGCCTCGGGCAAGACGACCGTCGCGCTGCACCTCGTGGCGGAGGCGCAGCGGCTCGGCGGCGAGGCTGCGTTCATCGACGCGGAGCACGCCCTCGACCCGGCGTACGCCGGAAACCTCGGCGTCGACACGGACAACCTGTTCGTTTCGCAGCCTGACACGGGCGAGCAAGCGCTCGAAATAACGGAGACGCTGGTGCGCAGCGGGGCGCTGGACGTCGTGGTCGTCGACTCGGTCGCGGCGCTCGTCCCAAAGGCGGAGATCGACGGCGAAATGGGCGACCCGCACGTCGGGTTGCAAGCGCGGCTCATGTCGCAGGCGCTGCGCAAGCTGGCGGGGGTCGTGAGCAAGTCCCGCACTGTGTGCATCTTCATAAACCAACTGCGCGAAAAAGTGGGCATAACGTACGGCCCGTCGGAGACCACCCCGGGCGGCAGGGCGCTCAAGTTCTACGCGTCGGTCAGGCTGGACGTCCGGCGCGTCGAGTGGATCAAGGACGGCGCGGACCAGATCGGCAACCGCACGCGCATTAAAGTCGTTAAAAACAAGGTGGCGCCGCCGTTCAAGCAGGTGGAGGTGGACATCATCTACGGGCAGGGCATATCCAAGCAGGGCAGCATCCTGGACATCGCCACCGACATGGATATCATAAACAAGAGCGGCTCGTGGTTCTCTTACAGCGGTCAGCGGATCGGGCAGGGGAGGGAGAACGTTAAGCAGTTCCTCCTGGAAAACCCGGAGATCTGCGCCGAGATAGAGGACGAGATACGAAAGAGCTACGCGGTCGCCAAGGGCGACGGCGGCATGACCGTCGTGGTGGGCGACGATTCCGTTTTCGGCGGCGCGTTCCCGGTAGGGGCCGACGGGGGGGACGGCGACGATTTTGAGGAGCTGGACTTTTCCGAATGATTTGCATATGTGCTATCAATCGACAGTTATTATAAATTATGTTATTATATTGAACGATACAAAGGGACAGAAGTCCCAGGAACGAAGTTCCTTGGAACGAAGTTCCTTGGAACGAAGTTCCTTGGGATCGGAGTTCCCTGCTGTATGTTTTTGAATCAGGGCCTTGAAGCCCGTTAAATCACGGAGGTGTTAAAATGGCGTACAAGTCACTCACTGATTGTTTTACTCTATCTAACGGCGTAAAAATACCATGCGTCGGGTTCGGCACGTGGCAGACCCCCGACGGGGAAGTGGCGCGCGTCGCCATCAAGGCCGCCCTGGACGCCGGCTACCGGCACATCGACGGGGCAGCGGTATACGGCAACGAGCACAGCATCGGCGAG
>Ga0099364_10004523_pt1 | contig 21053 bp, 8 predicted proteins | sample TergutTh196P3_FD_73070 | JGI IMG/M metagenome (GOLD analysis project Ga0099364, IMG submission 73070) | Microcerotermes parvus P3 segment gut microbial communities from Pointe-Noire, Republic of the Congo - Th196 P3 | ecosystem: Host-associated > Arthropoda: Insects > Digestive system > Gut ... | reverse complement strand
TAATTCAAGTAAGAGTCAATACAGGAGGCATGGTTCAGCTCTTTATAAATTTTTCTCTTCCAGTATACCCGGAAAACCATATAGCCAGGTTGGACAATGTATTTAAAATATCACTAACTCCATTTTTCCCTGGGAACCTGCCCTCTGTTAGTTTGCGTGCTGCATCATGGCTCTCATCCTACACCCTGGAACTCCAATGGCATGGATTTAATTTCGGTAGTATTTCAGATCCTCAATATTATAAATTGCTGCTTCCAGGAGGTATTGGGGGATTGGAAAATGGTAGAGGCTCTTTTTTAAAAGAAGACCTGGTAATTTTTCTGGAGCTCATATGATTTTCAAAGCCAATGCTAAAAAAGAACAACATACTTCACTGCTTGCAGCGGGGTTGTTGATTGTACTAACAGGGTTATCTCTATTTTCATCTTGTGATATTTTACGAGACTTTCCATTTGAAGTTATTGCCTGGTCCCCTGGTGAAGGTTATCACAATGATCCTGAGAGGCTAAGTATTTCTCTTTTATTTTCACATGATACCGACAGAGCTAGAACAGAACTAAGTTTTAATTTTACCGAAGATGGTAAATTAATTAAGGGAGATTTCGAATGGAAGGGACGCTGTTTAATTTTTCATCCTGCCTCTCTGCTGGAATCAGGTAAGGATTATGTAATAAGTCTTGGTATTGGTGCTCAGAACACTTATGGTCTTTCTCTTGAAAATAAATTTGAAGTAAAATTTTCAACCCGTCCGCCGGGAAATAGACCTGAAGTATTCGAGACAAGTCCGGTCAATGGAGGCTATGTATCACATAGCCGCGGAGAAGTCAGGATTTCCTTCACAGAAAAAATTAACCTTGATTCCTGTTTGGATTTTATTTCGTTCAGTCCTGCCAGTCCCGGCTCATGGACATTGGATAATGAGGGCATGGAGGCGGTTTTTATTCCAAGGGAACCATGGCAGGCCGGTACACATTATAGATTAAGGATAGATCCTAATTTCTGCGGCCCCTCCGGAGCCATGATCGGCTATGAGTATATGTCTTACTTTACTCTCGGAGAAGATTTAGAAAAACCATATTTATTAAATTTAAATGTTATTTCTGTTCTTGGGGACGAATGGAAAATTGCAGGTATTGTTCCCTTTGATATTATTTCTCCGGACACAAATGGATTCCTTATAGAAAATGAATTTTCAGGATGGGAAAATTATTTTAAGCTTGAATTTGTTTTTTCTGAACCTGTAGATTTAACAGGGTTAAGAAATCTTCTTATTACAGAACCTTCCACTCCATTAATTATGGAACAATACAATTTATTTTCTGATAGGGCTGTATTTCATTTTGCGGATAATCCATTATGGGGAAGCTCTTTTTTATTCCGCTTTTTACCTGGTATTAAGGATATTGCAGGAAATCTCGGATCTGATGAATACATTTTCAGGGTTATCTGCAATGGTTCAATGTCAAAGGAACCGGTATTAATTGGAATCAGGATTCCCATGGCCCCTGGTTTAATAAGCGATAATGGGAGCCAAGGTTTTTTACCGAGGGTTTATACTCCGGAAAATTTATTTGTTGATCTGCCAATAGAAATAGGTGAAGGCTATTATCCCTATTTTGAAGAGGTACCATCATGGATAGAGCTTTATTTTGAATGTGCTCCCGGAACAGAGATAGATTTATTTTCTCTAATGGAGTTGTTCAGGGTGGAAAGTACAAATCAGGCTCTTACTTTTTTTCCAAGGAGGATCCTTACAACAAATTTTACCTGGGATGATCCTGTTCAGGGCTGGGAAAATTATCAGCGTATTGAGGTTCAGGGTTATCTTGTAAATTCCATTTATTCAGGAATTGTAACTTTTCGTATTTCACCTGGGCTTAAGGACAGAATGGGGAATAGGAGCCGCATTGACTTCCGTATTTCCCTTTTGAAATAGGACTCTTATGAAAACATTGATTGGAATTTTTTGCCGCCGTCCTGTTACTGTAATAATGATAATATTGGCGATCCTTATGGGCGGTATTCATTCTATCTTGAATTTGCCTTTAGATAAAATGCCAAATATTATCTTCCCCAGAGTTACGGTGGAAACCCTGTATCCCGGAATGGGAGCGTCCGAAATTCGAAGCACTATTTGTATACCTCTTGAAGATTCCCTTTCATCTGTAAAGGGACTGGAAAATATCCAAAGTATTTCAAGAGATGGTTCTTCCCTCATCATTCTATCATTTCGCTGGGGAACGAATCCTATCAGAGCGGCCATCCTTGTAAGGGAAGTTATTGATACTGTATATCCCGGACTGCCGCATGGAGTGATTAAACCAACCGTTATTTCAGGAGATCCTTTTAGTACCGCTCATGCAATTGTAACCCTGCGTTCTTTAGATGGAATTACATCTGCCAGAAATTTTGCAGAGTATGATCTAAGAGCACGGCTAAGGAGTCTTGAGGGAATTGCCTCTGTAAATATAAGCGGAGGTGTGGTCGAAGAAATTTATATTCACACAGATATTGAAAGGCTGCTTTCCCGCTCTATTGATATTAATTCATTTGCAGAAATTATTTCCTATGAGACAAGAGATTATCCTGCAGGTAATGCAAGAGAGGGCAATAGGGAGCTAACCATTATTGGATCGGGAAGGCCTGAATCTGAACAGGAACTTTCTTCACTTGTAATTCCTTCTTCAAGCGGCCCCATAAGGATGGAAGACCTTGCTTCTGTACATCGTCAAAATGCCCGCAGACAAAGTCTTTCAATTTATAATGGCAATGAGCAGGTAGCCTTAGAAATTTTCAGAAGAGAAGGATTCGATCCTGTAAAATTATCAGCTAATATTCGAACATTGATCGATGAATATGATAAATTATTTTCCAATGATTTTGATATTAATCTAGTATATGATTCATCTCCTTCCATAGTAAAAGGATTAAGCGATCTTGGAAAGTCAGGACTATTTGCAGCTCTTGCTGTAATAATACTGCTTACTCTCTTTTTTGGCCGTTTTAATTATAGTTTCCTGGCAGCTCTTTCAATTCCAGTTTCTGCTTCCATTTCTCTTATTTTTCTTTTCTTGTCCGGCAGATCCCTTAATGCCATGAGTCTTGGAGGTCTTGCTCTGGGAATTGGCCTTGTATCGGATACATCGGTTGTTGTTCTGGATCTCTATCATAGGAATTTTTCAAACGGAAATTTTTCCAACAGAATTAAGGATGCGGTCACTCTTACATCCTCAGTTAGTATTTCAAGTATGTCCGGTTCTCTGACCTCCATGATCGTTTTCATTCCTGTTATTTTCCTACCGGGAGCACTTGGAGCATTATTCGGAGATCTTGCTTTCTCATTGATCTTTTCGGTCGCTTCGGGATGGATCTATGCTCAGTATTTTTTACCTGGTCTTTTTTGTTTTTTCTCTGAGAAAATAAACTCAAGGAAAAAAAACATGTCAAAAAAAAGAAAACACAGCAGCAAGATGGAAAAATTTTATGGATTTTTTCTAAGATTTGCAATGCGTAATCCATTAAAAGTATATATTTTCTCATTTTTATTCTGTCTTGGCGGTTTTTCACTGCTTTTATTATTACCCATGGAATTTATTGCCTCTGATAAAATAACAGAGTTGGAATTAATTGTAGATTTCCCCAATGGCACCCATCCCGATGCAGCTCTTGAGCATGGAATTAATATTTCGAATTTCCTTTCGGATCTTTCATTTTTGGACAGCCATTTTGGATTTATGGGAGCCGAGTATGATGATATGGTCAGGAGATCGAATCCAGATTATAGAAGGGAAAGATTATTGTTCCGTTGTTTTTTGAATGATTCTTTGCCGGCAGGAGCTGCAATGGATAACTTACAAAGGGAATTGAAGGATTATGTTTTTAATAATTATTCAGCTATCACAATTCCATTTTCAATAAATGCAAATTACCCTCCGGATCGAAGTGCACAGATCCTTGGTCTTTCATCTTCCATGACTTTTGCAATAAAAGGATATAGTACAGATGAAGCCATGGAGAAAGTTTCCGCTGTCGAAGATTATTTCAATCAAAGAGCGGGAAATAATCTGGAATTCCTTAACATAAGACCCTCCGGCACAAGATCCCAAATCAGGTTGAGTCCGCGCAGGGAAGAAATGGCAATTTCAGGAATCTCTTCTTCCCAGATAGCGGCTTCTGTTTATGCTGCTTCCACTGGAATTAAAACCGGAAACATGGAAATAAATGGAAGACAAGTGGATATTCGCCTTTCATCCGGATTCGATAATTATGATCAAATTCTTATGCTTCCCATATTAAGGACAAATGCTTCCTCTGAATCTATTCCTGTCTTTCTTGGTTCCATTGCAGATATTAGTTGGATTGAAAAAGAGTCAGTGCTGCTAAGGCAGGATCGTAGTGATGTTTATTATATGGATTTCCTTCCGGCTTCCGGCGGTGATCTTGCCATTCAAAAACTCATGCCGGAAATTTTAGGAATATTTGATGGAGTAAAAAGAGCTGATGAATCTGTTTTTCTGCGTTATAGATCATCTCTATTTACAAGTTTAATTCTTGTTCTGCTCTTATTATATTTATTATTGGGTGCTCAATTTGAATCTTTTATCCTGCCTGTAATTTTATTAATGTCTGTTCCTTTTTCACTTGCAGGTGCAGGTCCGGCTCTCTTTTTTTCCGGCTCCATTCTGGATTCCGGTACCGTATTGGGCCTAATTTCCCTCTTTGGTCTGTCCGTCAATAATGGAATAATATTTTATGAAATAAGTGAAGAGTTATTTTATTCAGGTCAGTCCATAGTCCTTGCAGTCTATAAGGGGGCCTTGCTTCGATTCAGGCCTGTCCTTTTAACAAGCCTTACCGCAATTTTGGCACTCTTTCCATTGATAATTTCACCCATGGGGAATACTCAGCGATCCATGGCCTTTACCATGCTTGGCGGTATTGTTGTTTCAGGAATTTTTGCTTTCTTTATTTTTCCTCCTGTCTTTGTTTGGTTTTTTAGGAATAAGGGGTGCAATAAATGATTAATATAAGGAGCTATTTACAAAGACCTCTAACGGCGATATTTATTCTTGTAAGTATTGTCTTATTATCTTTTTATATTATTAATAATTCACTCTTGTATCAGGACAATGATTTTGGGAGTGAGTTCAGCATTACCTTTAGACATTATGGCTGGAATGCAAGAGAGATGGAAAAATCCATCGCAATTCCATTGGAAGATGCATTGTCTGTCATTCCTGGAGTAGAAAATATAAGAACAATTAGTGAAAACAACAGAATAAGAGCCTTTGTTAGATTTAAGAATAAGAGTCAGGGAAATTATGATGAGTTAAGGGAAGCTGTCCAGAGGGTTTATGAAATGCTTCCTTCTTCTGCACAGAGACCGGAAATACATTCAATGGGTTTCTCTAATATTCCATTTTGGACTGCTGCTGTATATGGAGTAAATGAAGGGACATCCCTTGAAAGAATTGTTAAGCCAGCTCTAAGACAGTTGGATGGCATTGCAGATATTGAAATTGCCGGACCCGGTATTATGGAAATTATGGTAATACTGGATCAGGAAAAAACAGCAGCCCTTGGCATTGATCCTATTTATATTTCCCGCATCCTTTCATCCAATGACGGAATATTCAATGGCGGCATATTCAGGAATGGTTCATTGGAAATTCCTATTATTATAGAAAACCGTTATGGGCTTGTGGATTTTTTTGATCTGGACAATGCATTAATACCACTAATTGAAGGAGGCTGGGTAAAATTATCGGAAATAGCGGCTATAAATTTCCATGAAAGAGAACCAGAAACTTATACCCGTCTTAATGGAAATAGAACATCCATTATTTCTCTCACTGCTGTTTCAGATGCAGACTTGGGAAAACTTTCTGCAGAAATAGAAAGAGTATTAAGCAGCTTATCTTATTTGGATTTGGAATTTCATATTCTGGAAGACAGGGGAAAGGAAGAAATTAAATCCTTTCATGCAATTATTAAAGCTGCTGTAGAGTCTTCGATCCTGCTTGCGCTTGCTGTCATCCTAATGGGCATTGGTAAAAAAACACCTTTCTCTCGCGGGATAATTTGTGCTGCCACAATTCCAGTTATTATGATTATTTCTGCAGCCATTCTTACCCTGATGGGATTCCCTCTGAATAAGAGATTTCTTGCAGGATTATCAATAGGTATTGGCAGTGCAGTTGACGCAGTAATTCTCTGCTCAAATGCATTCAGCGGAAAAAAAGAAAGCTCCTTCTGGTCTCCATTAGTTTCAGGAGCTGTAACAAGTGTAGCTGCGCTCTTACCCTTGATGGGTTTGAATAATGACGAGGAGGTTACAGTAATTGCAATGGCAATTGGAACTGTAACAATAGTTTCTGTACTGCTTGCTCTAAGTCTCCTTCCTCCTGTGTTTTACTGGAATATGAAAGCCGGGAATCAAAGTACATTTCTTAAATACTTCTTTTTTTTAAAATACATCAACAATGCAAGAAAAAATTTTTATAGGTTTCTGATAAACCTCCTTGGCTTTTGTCAAAAGTATTCTATAATAATCCCCTTAATTACATTATTTCTTACAGCGGCTGCAATCTATTCACTTAATAATTCTGAAGCTTATATATCAGGAAATTATTCATTGGATTCCGTTTATGTACAAGTGGAAATGGACGGCGGCTTTTTAAAAGAAGAAGGAGATAAATTATTGGCATTTTGGGCAGAGGAACTTAGAAGCCATCCATCTATCCTCTCTGTGCAGACAGGGGCAAGAACAGGTTCTTCCTATGGATTTGTAACTTTTAATAATGAAAAATCTTCCATGGAAGAAATCAGAACATTCATTAGATCAATTCATATTCCCGGCGGTTTTATTTACATTCCCGAACCTTCGATTGATGATAGAATTTGGACGATCACAATATATGGAGACGACACAGAAATTTGCAGGGAGCTTGCAAAGGAAGCTGCAATGCTGAGTTCTCTTGCTGCCGGAGTCAGGGATGTGGTTTTGAATTTTAAAGACGGCGCTCCTCTCCTTAGTCTTTATCCTGAGAGATTTCTTTTGGCAAATTCCGGAATGCTTTTTTCACATTCAATGGAAATAATGAAGTATGGAGTTCATGGACCTGTTGCTTATAAAAGATTAAGGAATACAGGAGAAATGGATCTTAGAATAAGTTATGCTTCAATGCTCTCTGAAAACGATGTACTTAATATTCCTCTTTCAGGAAATTTGACGGCTGCATCCATCTTTAATTCTGAGAGAAGCAGGGAATTTTCAGGTATTCAAAGGGAGAATAGGCGAAGGATTGCTTCTTTTTCTATAAGGACGGCTCAAGGAGATCCGCGTTATTACAGAGATTTAATTATGAATGCACTGGAACCATTGGTCCTACCTATAGGATATAGAATTGAATTTGATCGTGATGCCATTAGAGAATCGGAAGAAATTTCTAAAAAACTAATTAATTTTATTTGGGCCTTTCTGTTCTGTTATATGGTAATCGCTGCTATAGAGGAATCCTTCATCCTTCCCCTGATTATACTGTCATCTGTCTTTCCTTCACTTGCTGTGCCTGTTTTAGTTCTTACAATAAGCGGTACTGCCATAAACTCTGCAGCAGCTTGTGCTCTAGTGGCAGTATGCGGGGTGGCGGTAAATGCATCAATAATCAGTGCAGGGAATTTATGGCACGGGATTTCACAGCACCATCGAAAAATAAATCCACTTTCATTATTTTTTATTCTGAAAAGACATATTCCTGTCCTATTTGCAATTAGCTGTACAAGCATTCTTGGCTCAATCCCCTTTTTATTCCTTTCAGAAAGCAATAATTCACTGATTAAAAATTTAGCCTTTATTTCAGTTTTTGGAATAACCATTTCATTCATTTCTTCACTTACACTTATTCCGTCCTTAATTTACTTATATGCCGTTTTCTTTGGTAAAAAGAAGCAGGGTTCTGAATTATCAGGGCATAGCTAGGTTTATTTTTAAAGGAGCATTTATGTTTTTTTCTAATTCAAAAGGCAGAGTTTTTCTGTTAATAATGTGTTTTTTTTGTTTTAATATGCTAAGTGCACAGACGAGCAATAATGGATGGAGCAGCATTGCCGAAAATCATGGAAGATATTTACTTGAGTATAACTTTGAAAGAGCCGACAGGGAATCGAGTCCGCTTAGATGGATGGAGGAAGCACGTCGGGGACTGTCTCATGTACAGGCAGTATGGGCAGAAATGTTCTCCGGTATTTTTAATGATCCTATGGCTGTTGTTGAATTGATTCAATGGAGCGAAAGTGAACTGGAAAAGCGTTTTACTCTCTGGCTCATGGATAGGTTTTTTGGTTATGCGATAGAGCAAAACTTTGCTGCCCTTTTTCTTGAAACAGGGGATGCAGGAAGAATGTTGATCTTCCATACGGGGGATGATGGTCTGCTTCTCTATGATGAAAACTCAGGGGATCCTAAGGTTATTCGTCCTGGAGATGAAGGACATGATTTTTATTCTGACCTTGTCTTATGGAGGGATATTACATATGGCAGAGCAGATAATGAAATTAATTTTTTCAGTAATGGCATTAGGGAATTATATCCTGAGCTGTTAAATTATTTTTCTTTAGAACAAAGAGAAGAAATGAGTGTTCATTTTTCTCTTGCTGGAGAAAAGCTTATTAACTCCATTAGAGTTGAATTTGAAGCTGTTCTTGCAAGGGAAGAGCGTTATTTTACAGCTCAGCGTCTTGGAGATATATATAGTTTCCGAAGAAGAAGCGAATCACAATCAGCAGAAGCGGTGGCATTATTACTTATTGAAGAAGCCAGACTGGCTAGTGCCGAAAGCATAGCGTCCATAGAAGCCAAAATTGATGCTGCAAGAGGAGATGAAAGCAATATAAATATTACTGGTGAGGATTGGCTTAATGAATTCATGGTACAGTTTTACCGCGGTATTCAAGCTTGGGAACATGCAGAAGAACAATTTTTGATCAGGCGTATAGAATGGGAGGAATCAACAGAAAGAACATTCCATGAAAATTTAAATTCCTGGTTGGCAATTCTTTCGAGATTTGACGAAGAAAGAAGGAACTGGGAAGAGCAGGCAAGGATCCTTTTTATGGAAGGAGAGAGTTTGTTCTTTGCTACTTCGGAAAATCTGAATGCTGCAATAGCGGCGGCAAGAGCGGAATTTGAAGAGGACAGGAAATTCAGAACAAGTGCGGCATCGGGGAGGGCAGGTGCTCTTACGAGTATTCTCCTCTTAAACAGTACAGCAGCAAATGAAGCAAATAATAACCTAATTTTCTGGATTAATGAATATAGGGTTTACAATCCCAATATCTCCATTCCTCAAGAAGAACTCCATTTATGGATAGAAAATGAAATTAATACAATAAATGATTTTACCAATGCTCACGAAATTTTCATGCTGAATGAAATTAAAACTTGGTTTGGTCTTTATCAGAATTATATAATAAAAACAGAAGAGAGCCGGATAAATTTATTGAAAGAGTTATACAGTGTAACAGGCTCCTTCGATCTTTTTGGTAATGAAATAGATCTCCTTCCCGGTTATTTTGAAGCAGAGCTAATCAGAGCAGAAGCCGAACTGGATTATTGGAGGCATAGGGAAGCCGTATCTGAAGCTGTTGCTGCATATGCACTTACCCAAGATGCAGCAAGGGTTACAGCCTCAGAAACCCTGATTGCTTTTGAAGCAGCAAAAGCTGCACATGAGAATGCTTTGGAGTTATACCTGGATGCTGAAGAAAGGCTTAGAACGGAAAATTTTCTTGTTTTTTTGGCAATGGAAGAGCTTAATTATTTATCAGCACAAATGATGGCGGCTGATGAAATTCTAGAGAATTTAAAACGATCTTATTACCTTGTGGCTTCTTCCTTCGGCACTCAGGAAAATTCCGGCTTTTTGGCAGGTTATGATCAGCTTGGAAGGGAATTGTCCATTATCAAGAACCTCCTTGATAGGACTGATGATTCCTCTCTTTGGGGAGAATTCCTCAAATCTTCCAGAGAGCTAGGAATGGTTCTAACAGAAGAAATCAGAAGTAATACAATTATATTCTTAATTTTGGGAGATGGAGAAAATATTCCGTCACTATCAGACTTAGCTTTAAATGATGATATTTTTTCTGTAAACGAAATGAAAATCAGGAATGCTTCAATTTCCTTTTTGCTGGAAAAGGAAAGCGGTTGGAACTGGTACTTTTCTGTACATAATATAGACAGTGATTCAGGAAATTCCGGTATTCCACTGGAAACAAGACTATTGCTTGATTGGGAATTTGCCCATATGGACTATTTAATGGCAAAGCTCAACCTCCTTTACGAAGAGTATAATATTCTTGATTCAGCTATTTATGCAAGAATTTATGAAGAGTTCAAGTCATATAGTGAAGTAATGAATGGTGATAATTATTCAGGTGGTCTGCAGTCTTTTCTGGCAGAATTGGCAAATGATCCGGAATATAAATTTTTTCTCTCTTTGGAAAATCTACCTTTTATTAATGACACTTTAATTCAATATATTTTAAAAGAAGAATTTTCCAATAGCATGATTCAAATTTACATGGAATACAGTATTATTTCTCCCTTTGCAATTAAAGAAGGAATTAATTATGGAATTAACCAGCTTGAATTTTTATGGTATCAGATAGAGTATGTAGGATTTACTGAACCTACCTATCTTTTTCCGGATACAGAATTACTTTCACTTACAATAGATAATATAGATGGTGATAAGAACATCAATGCTTTTATTTTTCTTAATACTCTAGATGAAATAATGGCATCCTTCCCAACATGGTTTGATTTTCCATATGGTTTATGGAAAAAGAATTTTATTGAATATATCTTATCTTCCTCTGAAGATTCCCTTCATCTTGCAGAAAGGCATAGAAATTTAATTAATTTATCATTATTGCAGATAAATCAGCAGGACTTTAATTTAATATTATCTGAGTTCGATGTAATTAATATTGATTCATATTATGAAAATTACGAAAGGACAATCGAGGGTTTACTTCATTTCTATTCATTGGAGAGTAATATTAGCGAGGAAATTAATATACTCCTTCCAATTATTATGGTAATGGAACAGGGAAGAGATGTTAGGGAAGAAGAGCTCAATATTATTACACAGAAAATAGCTGCTGCCGAAGAAGAATATTCATTATTATCCTTGTCCTATAGAAACAGTGCGGATAATTTTATGATGGCTGTGGATTATTATGATATATTGTATGAGCAATCCGAAACTGCATTTAAGAATCTTGAGGAAGCAAGAAGAGCTTTTGAAATTCAGGAAGCTGTCAGAATGTGGGCGGAAACAGCTTATCTTGATATAGCCCATACAATTGAAGATTTGAATTATCACAGGAATAGAGCACTTAGAGCTCAAAATGTCTACGATTTTTTACTGTCTTTTAATCCGGATACATCTCCTTCTTCGTCTTATCTTTCTGCATTGGATGATCTAAAAGAAGGAATGTCGCTTTTCAGTCTTGCCTTGGAAGCTGCTTATGCAATTGAAGCCGGCCTGTTAAACGAAATAAATAGAAATACCGTATCTTACAGACTTTTTTGGGAATCCATGAATCTTTTCGGAAGGCCGCTGCAGGAAATGGATATTAATTATGTATCACCAGATGATAAGGGGTTATGGGGAATTCATGATTTTATTGATGTAGATGAAAACGGAAGACTGTTTTTTTCCCGTCTGGGCAATAATGAATTAACTGCAAGGGATGAAATGAGATCTGAAAGGCTTTTCGATTATTTTAACAATACGGTGGCAATGGAAAATGATAATTTAAGCTTTACGGCCTTTGAGTTAAGCCTAATTGAGTTTTCGGAAACCTTAAACTCCATGATATCTTCTGTAAATGATTATATTAATTTTGGACTGGCTAGGGATTATTTAATAAATAGTTTAATTAAGAGCAATCCGGATATAGATGAATTGGCATCTTATTATAAAACTGCGGAAAATGTGCTTGGAAGCGAGACAAATCTTGGAAGCAGAAGAATTTGGTACTCTACCTATGTGCATCAAACATATGGAGCTGTGATGGCTCAGAATCTTCCTGCAATGCAATTGAATGCCTGGAATTCTTTGAGCGATGAAAAAAGAAAGGCACTGGAATTTTTTACTATTTTGGAGCTGTTAGGCGGAGGAGGAAGGAATGGAAATTATTTTTCACTTGCCTCTGCCTATTCTGTTTATGGGTTGGTTTATGATGAAGCTTATGCTTGTACTAATACTTTATTTGCACTTTGCTTCATTCCTTTCGTTGGATTGTTTCATATAAGCGAATATAAGATCTCAAAAGCGACCAGGGATGAAATAGCTGTACCCTATAGTGAGCATATTACCCGCATAAATTCAGGTTATGCCGGTTTAAACGAAACTATTAATTCCATATCTAATAATTTTGAAAGCTATCTGCAATCTTCGGAGAATCTGCTTGTATTCAGGAATACTGGAGAACAGGCTCTTTCATGGGAAAATGCGGAGCATGCCTTTTTTCTTTCAGGTTTTAGTCATGATGATATACAGGACTTGAAAGAATTTTATGATCAAATGACATTTAATGGCGGAGCTTTTAATGGTTTTAACCTTGTTATGTTGATGAAGTTCCTAGCAGAAGAAGCCGGGTTTTTAATGGAAGCAGCAGTAGATAATATAAACCGGGAATTTAACTATATTGCAAACGATAGGGATGCACAGATTGCATATTACAGAGAAATTTATTCACTTTATCTTTCAGGGGATTGCAGTATTGAAGATCTCATGGCTAATGCAGAGATTGGATTCAATGGCATTTCTCAAAACCGTCATCTTGAAAATTTATATAATGTAATTTCTGATAATCTGTACAGGCTCAATAGCAATGGTCTTGGTGCTGTCTCGGAATATCAAAGGCTTGCCCTTATGTTTCCTGAAATTATTAATAGGGCTTGGGATGAAAAGTATGAAGTGGAATTGTCCAAAAGAGAAGATCAATGGGCTCTTCAATTCCGGGATCTTGATCATCAATACAATCTTTGGCTTGATTCTGTGGGAAAAATTCTTGAAAGGGGACGCTTTGCTTGGAGAGATAATGAAGAAAATCTGAATAATGCATTTAATAGCTGGATGAATTCCTTTGAAAGTGAATATGAGAGAGTATCGAACTTATGGACAGCAGCTTATCTTGAAGGATTACATAATAAGGAAGTTTGGGCATCTAATGCACTTAATGCTGCAAGCGATGCATCTTCTGAAGTCATGCTGGCCCTTGTAGGCAGCAGTGCAGAAGCAGGAGCGAGAACCTTTGATACCCTGGATCCAATGGGAATAATGCTGAATACGGGAGCACAGGATGGAGAGAGGATTATTTCTGAAATTTTGGGAAGTATCGGGAGCGATTATTTATTTAACGCTTTTAATTCAATCAGAAGATCCGGTAATTCACTTACATCGGCTGTCAGGAACGGCCTTAATCCCGGTATTATGCGTAATTATGGAACTGCACTGGTATTGACAGCATCTTTATCTAAAACAGTAAGGGAAGAATTTGAAGAGAGGGAGCTGAGCAAGCTGACTCATATAGTAATGTCACATGCAAGAAATGCATATTTGCATCTTGAAGACAATGTCCGGATTGCAAATGATAATTACCGCCGTAACATGGATGAAATTTTCATTATAGAAGGCCAATGGGGTAGGGCCGGTACAGGATATAGAAAGAATGTGGTTGTTCATTCCACTTTTTTCTTTCCCAACATAACCGATTTGGCGGTGGTAGAGGGATATATTAATTTTATTCTGCCGGAAACAAGTCTTTCAGCATATTTTAACCAGGGGCTGCCTCAGAACATCGATCTTTTCCAGAAGGAATTATTGATAGATTCAATTAATTCCAGCTTCTTAAAATATATTGATGATATTTTTAATGCCAATAATGGACTCTTTACTTTGCATATTGGAGAAGGGCCAATAACAAGAAGTAATTATTCGTTGGATAAGGGAAGGGAGGGACTCTTTGAAGCTCTGGGAAGCGGAGAGCAGGGGAGACTTTTAACCGAATATATTTATTGGAAGTATATTGAAAGCAGGGGAATAATGCTGATGAATTCAGCCCCCTGGGATAAACCTTTATGGGATTCCAGAGGTTCTTTTTTCTCAGCACCAAGCTTAAGATCAGCCGCAAGTTTGGCAATAAAAATCGGAGGAGGCGGTTTGATCGGATCCATTGTAGGAGATTTTATTTTTTCCGGATTGGATATTGCTGGAGGTTTTAAGAGCTGGGAAGAAGCAGGATTTTCCATGGGAAAATCACTTGCCGGTATAGCCGCAAACAATTTGGTTGGAGGTGTTTTTAGCGGTATGTCCGGATTATACAATAAAGAAAATTTAATGGGGGTAAGTTATAATGCATTAATAGCAGGCTCACAGGCATTTACAGGTAATATTACTTCCGGAATAATTAACGGACTTAACTATAGTAAGGATAGCGGTTTTTCTTATTCTTTTGATGCATATGAAAATTTTAGACATGGAGGGATCAATGCATTTTCTTCTGGACTTGGAAATTTTACCACAGGAATAATGAGTCTGGGAGCCATTGGTTTTACCAATAACTATAATAATATTTATTCAAATGCATTGGAACTCTCCAAATTAACCGGGAACCTTGTTTCACAGAGTATAAATTTCGCCTACGGAAATGATTTTGTTTTCAATGTATTTAATGTTAATTCCTTTAATAAAAAGTATAATTCCGGTCTTGTAGAACTGCATATAGGGCGAAATGGCTTCGGTATGCAGATGGGTGACAGGGGCTTAGAGTTAAATAGGGGCGTTATAACAAATTCCTTTATGGGGCTTGAAGCATGGAAGGTAAATGCAGAAATATTTTTTGGAAACAATAATTCAAGAACCTATGCAAGCCAAATGAGAACCTTTTACAGCGGAAATGATATATTAAAACAGGAATATCGGAATGTTTTAGAAGGAAGAACAGTATATTCCCTTTGGGATGAAGATCATATGTATAGCCATTATGATGAAGAAACCGGAATTAAAACCGTTTTTATTGGCAGAGATGCATTAAACAGTAATTCTCCACTGGATCTGAATGTTTATTTTTCGCATGAAGCATACAGGGATGGTAAAATAGCCAGTGATCAGGAACAGAAAATTGAAACAGGGCAGGCTGTGATTGGTCATTCTGAAACAGCATTGAATATTTTTACTACCTATGGCGTAAATAGCCTGAGTGCCGGAATGGTAATTGAAGCAATACTCGTTAATATCGCCCAAAATTCAAACGATTCGATCTTGATGGATATTCTAACCGGCAGGTATGAATCAAGTGAAGATTACTGGAGGATCATGCCCGATGGCAGTTTAGTAACATCAGAAGATGGCTGGCTAAAGCGGTCAGATGGTACCTATGTTCTTGATGCTAATAATAACAGGATAGGAGCAGCGGAGATTGAAACAGGCTTATTAAACATATTATATGGAGGAACTAGCAATGTTCGGTATGGTAATTACAGTGATGAGCAGATTGCCGCAGTTCAAGCCTTAATGATAAAGGCCGGCTTGACTTACAGCAATGGTGAAAGTGATAACCCAAGAACCAGAACATGGAATGGCAACCCGGAATATATTGCGCTGGATATGGAAAATCTTATGGAAACTTTTGGTACTACAGTGGCAAACATAGTTTTCAACACATATTATAGGAATAACATAATCACTTCCATAGCAGCAGAGCTAGGAAAGGATTTCCATGATTTTATAACTCATCCTATTCCCGAATCAGTCTATGCCAGGTATGCCGGGCAATATTTTGCCTATTATGATTTTTTTAATGACATTGGAGGATTTCTGGATCATTCCCTGAATTATTATAGAACCCTGGATTTTGGAGAACGGTATAGAGATCACTACCAGTATTATAGAGGTAGGCATCATGGGTCTGATTTTAGCCGCGAGGTAAGCCCAAAAGGAGATAGTATATTTGCAGGAATCCAGGGACAGGTCTCATCTTTGAACTGGAATTATAGATCTAATGGGTATTCAGTAGAAATTGAGTATGGGTTTATGCATGAGGGTGTTTTTATTGGAACAGGAATTTTTGGCCAATACCTTCATTTAAGGGACAAGCCGGAAATGGCTATTGGCACCATAGTGGATTCAATGACAATTATCGGGAATATAGGCGGTTCACCATATAACACAATTGGGAATGCAATGTACAGGCCTCATTTTCATTATACAATGTTAACAAGGAATATTAATTTTAATTTGGCTGCTCTTGCACTTTTGCTTGGTCCTGAAGGTATTACTTCAAATTCCTCTGTAGATGGAAAAAATACTGTTTATGACTTCATGCCTTTTTATAATAATTTTCTTGGTATTTACATCCCAAGATGGAATGAATAGATAGTTAATTTTCGTTCCAGTGTCCTATTTTGCGGATCTTCTGGTTCCTATACCTGACCAAAACCATCGGGTTACGGCTCTGGAGATCCGCAATATCATTTAATAGAACCTTCTTTATAGAAGCGGCTGTCGCATCAGGATCCGTATGCGCACCTCCCGGAGGTTCTGTAATAATTCCGTTTATTACATTAAAAGCTTTCAGATCTGTGCTTGTTATTCGCAGCATTGCGGCTGCGTCTTTTGCCCTAGCGGCATCCCTTAATAAAATAGTTGCACAGCCTTCCGGGCTTATTACTGAATATATGGCATTTTCCAGCATATAAATTTTATCGCCTACACTTATTCCCAGAGCTCCTCCTGAACCGCCTTCCCCAATTATTATGCATATAATAACAGTTTTTAGCTGGCTGAAGTCTCTCAAGTTTCTGGCTATCGCTTCTCCAATGCCCCTTTCTTCGGCACCAAGACCGGGATATGCACCCGAAGTATCAACAAAACTGATAATTGGACGGCGGAATTTCTCTGCTTCCTTTGCCAGGCGCAATGCCTTTCTATAACCTTCGGGATTTGCCATTCCATGATTGCGGTATACATTTTCTTTTAAGTTTCTGCCCTTCTGGTTTGCAATTATAGTTACAGGTCTTCCGTCAAGAAAGGCCAGTCCCCCTACAATTGCCGGATCATCTCCAAATGCTCTGTCCCCATGAAGCTCGGTAAAATCGTCAAATATTCTGTTTATATAATCAAGAGAGTAGGGTCTGTCTGCATGGCGTGCAAGTTCAACCTGCTTCCATACCCGTTCCGTTTTAGATGCTGCTTGTATTTTATTTTCTAGTGTTTCAAGCTCTCCTGCTGCTTCTATTCCGGATTCTTCCATTAATTTTTTCAATTCTATAATTCTTTCTGAAATAATTGAGGTTTCCATTATATTACCCCTGTATTGTTATGTGAAAATCTATTAGCTTGGACAGCAGTTTTTTCTGCTCTCTTCTTGGACTTATAATATCTACAAAACCCTTTTCCTGCTGGAATTCTGATTTTTGAAAGCCCTCAGGCAGGCTCTGTCTTATTGTTCCTTCAATTACCCTTGGCCCTGCAAACCCTATTAAGGCATCCGGCTCAGCAATGCATATATTTGCAAGCATTGCAAAGGACGCTGTTACACCGCCTGTTGTAGGATCGCATAATACTATGAAAAAGGGAATTCCCGCCTTATCCAGCTCTGCTGCCGCACTGGCAGTTTTTGCCATCTGTAAAAGGGAGAAAATTCCTTCCTGCATTCTGGCTCCGCCGGATGTAGTGTAAATTATTACAGGTAATTTTTCTTCCGCACCTTTTAACATGGCACGGCTTACCTTTTCTCCTACAACAGAGCCCATGGAACCGCCCATAAAATTAAAAGACATTAGAGCAAGGATCACAGGCTTACCTTCTATTGTACATGTTCCGGTAATTACGGCGTCCTTCATCTGTGCCTTTGCTTCAGCTTCAGAAAGTTTCTCTTCATATCCAGAGAGTTCAATTGGATTAAGGGAGCTAAGGTTTCCGTAAAATTCTTTAAAGCTGCCAGGGTCTGTAATATATTCAATTCTTTCATGAGGTTCCATACGGTAATGATAGCCGCATGAAGGACAGCATCTTAAATTAGAGGCAATGGCATTACCATCCTGGTTTATACCGCAGCCCGGACATATTGCATGTTTAATATCTGACATTATTCATCTCTCTTTCATAAAATGATGTGCCAAAATTTCCGGAACAAAAAACATCGTTATTTATTATCAATTTTTGCATGGAAATATTTGTTTTAATTCCTTCTATTACAAGTTCATCAAGCGATCTGTTCATCTTTGCCAGGGCTCTGTCCCTATTATCTCCATGTACAATCAGCTTGGCAAGCATGGAATCATAGTTAGGCGGAACAGTGCAGCCAGTGTATAAAAAGGAGTCAAACCTTACACCGGGACCTCCCGGTATATTAAGATGGGTTAGTTTACCAGGACTGTCCGCATTGATCCTGCATTCTACAGACCAGCCATTTAATGGAAGGGAGCCGGCAGGAATTTCCATTTCCTCTCCGGAACAGGCAAGAATTTGCTGACGTATAATGTCCACTCCAGTAACAAATTCGCTTACAGGATGTTCCACCTGAACCCTGGCATTAACTTCCATAAAATAAAACTTATCTCCCTCAACAAGAAATTCAATGGTTCCGGCACCGCAGTATTTTAGCTCACTAAATAACCTTGCAGCTCCTTCTGTCATTTTTTGGCGCATTTTTAGATCCACGCCGGGAGAGGGGCTTTCTTCTATAAGCTTCTGGTGATTTTTCTGGACAGAACAATCCCTTTCTCCCAGGATACTTACCTTTCCCCTGCCGTCTGCCAGAATCTGAAGTTCTACATGGCGCGGGTTTTCAAGATAGCGTTCTATGAAAACTCTGCCGTCTGCAAAGTTAGCCTCTGCTTCCATTCCTGCTATGGACAGGTTTTCTTCAAGCTCATCCGGATTGCGCACGATTCTCATTCCCTTTCCGCCGCCGCCTGCAGCCGCTTTAATTATTAAAGGAAAACCTAATTCTCCTGCTGCTCTTATAGCTTCTTCCCCGGTATTTATGGCATCCTTAGTGCCTGGGGTAATGGGAAGGCCGAATTTCTCCGCACTTAATCTGGCCTTTACCTTATCTCCCAAAAGCGCCATTGTTTCTGCACAGGGACCGATAAAGATTAATCCCTTTTCTGCTACCAATGCTGCAAAGCCTGGGTTTTCAGACAAAAAGCCCAGGCCGGGATGCACCGCGTCACAGCCGGTGTTTAGAGCTGCCATTATAAGGTTTTCTTTTACAAGATAGCTTTTGGCTGAAGGAGGCGGACCAATGCAGACACTATTGTCGGCAAGTTTTACATGAAGACCATCCTTGTCTGCCTGTGAATACACTGCTACTGTCTCAAGCCCCATCTCTCTGCATGTGCGTATTATGCGCACTGCAATTTCGCCCCTATTGGCAATAAGGATTCGTTTGATCCCTTTCAAAGCTTCTCCTTATAGCCGTTTTACCGAAAAGAGAATTTGATCATATTCCACCAGATCGCCGTTAGCAGCATGAATGCCTACAATTTCGCAGTCAAAATCTGCTTCCAGATGGTTCATCATTTTCATTGCTTCCAATATGCAAAGGGTCTGTCCTGCTTTTACCCTTGTTCCTATCTTTACATAGGGAGGTGCATCAGGATTGGGTGAAGCATAATAGGTAGCAACAATGGGACTTGTTATTTTATCCGTGCTGCCATGCTGTTCTGCCGATGTACTTGCAGGAATTCCAAGATGAATGGATTTCCCTGTTTTCTGCAAATCTGCATTATCCTGGGAAAATAATTCTCTTTTTAATATAAGATGAGTGCTGCCGTCATTCAAATTTAATTCACTTAAATTAGCACTGTTAAATTTTTCAATCAAAGTTAGAATAAAATCTTCTTTCATATCATTCACATTCCATTTGTATTAACATCCGCATCATAATCGATGCCGTCCACTTCAAAGCCGTGGGCATGCATGAAATCCTGTCTGAAACCTTTAAGATCGGTATTATCTTCAATATTGTTTTCGTTGGTGCTTTCCATCCTGGCAATTGTTGCACTCTGGACATCATCCCTCATTTCCAGGTCATCTATCCTTATGCGTCCTTCATCGTCAGTAATCACCTTGAGAGGATCTAGGAGAGCTTCTTCCGTATACAGCCTGTCCTTAAAGAGCCTTGCAGCCTGTTCAATACATCCTTCGTGAATCCCTTTTTCCTTCATTACCTTAAAAAGGCATGAAACATAAAAGGGAATAATGGGAATTACAGCACTGGCCCTTGTTACCAGAGCTTTATTTACAGAGATCCATGCTCCTGCAATTTCCTTATTTGCGGCATATTTTTTATTTATATCCTTTGCAGCCCTTTCCAAATCTTCCTTTGCCCTCCCTATGGTTCCATTTTTATATATAGGCCAGGAGAGCTCAGGTCCAATATAGGTATAGGCAATCGAGCGGGTATTAGGCGAAAGCAGATTTTCTTTTGCAAGTGCATCCATCCATAATTCCCAGTCTTCTCCTCCCATTACTTTTATAGTATTTGCAATTTCCTCATCATTTGCAGCTTCGGCTGTTACAGTATTAATGTTTCCGCTCATCATATCAATGGTTTTTCCGGAGAAATTCTGTCCTATGGGTTTTATTACGGATTTATATAATACACCTGTTTTTGGATCCGTTCTTACAGGAGATGCCAGTGAATAAATTATTAAATCTACCTTTGCAGGAAGCCCTGCTCCTTCTGCTGCTTTTTTTAATGCCTCGGCTGTGCGGGATTTTAATTCATCAGAAAAAGCATCTCCGTCAAGCGTAATGGAAACCAGTCCTGCTTTTTTTGCTTCACTGTCAAAACTTTGGTTATTGTAATAACCAGGTGTACCCGGTTTTGTTTCCGATGCAGGTTTTTCAAATGACACACCCACCGTGGCAGCTCCATATCCAAAAGCAGCCGCTATTCTGCTGGATAGCCCATAACCTGTGGAACAGCCTATTATAAGAGCCAGGAGGGGATGACCTTCTTTTTTA
>Ga0099364_10004522_pt1 | contig 21054 bp, 14 predicted proteins | sample TergutTh196P3_FD_73070 | JGI IMG/M metagenome (GOLD analysis project Ga0099364, IMG submission 73070) | Microcerotermes parvus P3 segment gut microbial communities from Pointe-Noire, Republic of the Congo - Th196 P3 | ecosystem: Host-associated > Arthropoda: Insects > Digestive system > Gut ... | reverse complement strand
CTTTTCAGGTTTATGATCTGGCGACTGCTTCAGCCAGACATACACCCGTGAGCGAGCAATCCCAAATCTGCGGACAGCTTCTGCCTTGCTGCCCCCTTTTGCCACAAAATCCAAAACCAGGCGGCGAAAATCTTTACCGTAAGCCATTTCCATTCCTTACAAAAAAAGAAATCCTTGAACCTTAGCAAAAATAGTACCATATATACTATTGAATATCCTTTTATCTACGAAAAGCACTATAATCGGCACCACGGTTGCGGATGGCCTGGGCGATGTTGGTCTGGGTACCCATGGCATCGAGGGTTACGATGCAGCCTTTCAGCGCCAGGGTAGCCAGGAGTTCAGGAATGGCCGTCTTTTCATTGGACTTTTCCGCCGTTGCCCGCTGTCCGAGTACCAAACCGGCACCTGCGGCAAACGCACTCACCAGATGCAGCGGCGTAGCATCCACCCTGCCTGTGCGCCGACTACTTTTACCGTCAATGGCCACCACGGCATCGGCCCCCAGCGCCGGGAGGATCGATCCGACCCAGCGCCGAAAGGCTGCCTCAAATTGCGTTGGATCAATTAACCCAAACAGCCGTCCAAAGGTGTCATGCGAGGGAATGCCCGCTTTCAGCTTGAGGTAGCCTCGCAGCCAGTCGAGTTTTTCTTTCGCCCACAGTTCGATCTCAACGAAGGTGTCGGCTCCAACCAGCACCGCATTGACCGCCACCACCAGCAACTCAACCAGATCGTGCTCAACCTTACCCGCTTGTCTCGGGTCGCTGATCGATACGAATACGTCCGCCAGACGCAGTTTGCCTTCCGTCTTCATGGAACACTCCAAAAAGACAGAAAACTACACAAATCAATCCTCTGTGAACAGCCACCTTGTAACCAATTGATCGTAAACGAGTATTCCCGAGAGCCTACAACAATGGCATTCATGCGATTGCCCTGGCGCGGTAGGTTAGAGTAAGCGGAACGCGAACTCCAACACGCATACTGAACATTGCCGTCTGCAAGACCGATAAATCGCGCCCATACGAACACGCTGAACCATAAACGGCAAGGATTGCGCTCAATGCGCGTTCAAGTTTTCCGGCGAGTGTCCGATATACCGAACATGATTATTGATCCGGCAATTAAGGTTTGATTTTTCGGGGAACGCCCCATATGGGCTGAAAGGGCAAATATAGTGCTTCTCGTAATTATTTTTACCCTTTCTCGCTTGCAGGATAGGATGTCTGAAGGTTAATAAAGTAAGATTATTTAGGAAAAATACTATATGCAGCAATCCTCAATTGCCGGGTGAATAGTGGGAGACGGACATGAAACTGGAAAATCTAATGAGGGCGACGGCGGTATGGAAGAGCACTTCCTGACCGCTCATGCGTTGCAGTCGGGCGACCGCGTTTTCGATCGAACCCGGTTTGCCAAAAATCTCCGCGCCCAGGGCGGCGACCTGATCGCTGCCGATGACGAGATTGCCAGGCCGCAACTGCGAGACATTACGCGCCTTGGCGAGCGCCAGCCGTTTGGCGAGATGTTCGGGGGCTTCGTCGGGCCGTCGGGTTTCGTCGACCTGCGGAGTCGATGTCTCGAAAGGCAACCCGAGGCGTTCGAGCAACTGGCGACGATAGATCGAGGTCGAGGCGAGAACGAGGTGGGGCAGGGAGGACGGGGGTACGGATGAGTGTGTGTTCATTGAGGTACAGCAAAATTGAAGTTTGATGTTTGGTGTGCCATCTCATTCAGCAACCCGATCGAAGATCCAGCCTGAAAAGCGAAACCGCGACGCTTCGTCTTTTTCGTTTTCCAGTTGCACTACTGAACCCGTGTCGGTCAGCGGGCCTGAAACAACACGTACAGCCGTCTCCGAAACCGGCTGCAACAGCATTCGAACATCTTCCTCGGAGTGTGTACGGTATTCCACCCACAGTCGACCATCGGCCTGAAATATCCTTACACCGATGTCGAGGTCGATGTCGGCACTTTCGCCTTCAAGCAAGCGTGGCTTGTAGCGCCCAATCCAGTTGGACACATTCGTCGGCAGCGAAGGTTCGGGAAGTTTCTCGCCGATCAACATGCGTTTGCCATCAAAAACGGAAAGCAGTACGGGGCGACCGTCAATCAGCGTACACTCAAAACCTATTTCGGATAATGTTCCAAGCTCGATTGGAAAAATGCCGGCCAAGCGATAGCGCAACCCCAGGCGGCCCATTTCTCCCTCGCGCATTTCAAACCAACGATCATAATAGCGCGCCCTCAACTTCAAACCTTTTGGTTTGATTGAGGCAAAACCAAAAGGGGTCATGTAGTCTCCCGCGCAAGCCGTTCTTGCAGATTGCCATTGAGCATCTGTCCAGGCTTGTGTGGCGGGCGCAAAACCTGGTTCAGGTGTTGGACGAATACCGCTACGCGCCTCCAGCAACAGATCCAGAGCGCGTCGGGCAACACTATCGACAACTCCACGCGCGGCCCTGTCGTTGGATAGAACAATGACCCCGAGCTTTTGCTCGGGCATAATCATCATCTGGCTGTGGAAATTCCACATTCCTCCGGCATGATAGGCCACCGGATCGCCTCCACGTCCAGCGTCAGTGCCGAGGGTCGTGAAGTGCCAACCCAGCCCGACGCGCATATCCGCATCGAGCGGCAAGCCGGGATACTGATGTTGCAGCATGGCAGCCTGCTGCGTGGCAGTCAGCACGACGGCGCCTTCGCGGTTGCGTCCCCCGGAGAATTGCATCATCAGGAAGCGCGCCAGATCGGTGACGCTCGCATTCAGGCCGCCTGCCGGTACGTCTCGGAACGCCGGTTCGTCCTGGTTTTTCCTTCTGAAGTGACCTCGCGCCATCGTATCGTCGGTCGGCATGGCGGCGCTGAATTGCGCGCCTTGCATGCCTAGCGGCGCAAGAAGGGACTCCTGGATATGTTGCTCGAAGGGCTGGCCTGACGCCGCTTCAACCATCGCGCCCACTACGTCGATGGCGACGTTCGAATAACTGTAAATTCGCTCAGGCGGCGCATCGGCTTGGGTTTCGGCAAGCGCGCGCAACATGGCGTGGAAGTCGTGCTGAGAAGAAGGCGCTTCCCTCATCCACATGCCTCCTGCCGTATCACGAGGCAGGCCCGAGTGATGCGACATCAACTGGCGCAGCGTGATCGGCTTCGCATCGTGCCATGCGCTACCGATGCTGAACCAGGGCAAGGTATTTTGCACAGGCGCGTCCAGATCGAGCCGCCCCTCGGCGACAAGCTGCATGGCTGCGGTATCGGTGAATAACTTGCTGATCGATCCGACCCGGTAACGGGTATCAGGCCCCGTCTGGATCCTGGCCTCAACATCAGCCCAGCCGAAACCGCGCGCCCAAATGATTTCTTGATCGTCGACCAGCGCAATGCTCAACCCCGCCAGTTTGAATCGCGCCATTTCATGTTGAATGTAGCTTTCCATCTGACTCTGAACGCCATCGATGTCATCGCGGGCGACAGGCAAGGCATTTGGCGGCGCGCTGCTACAGCCAGTCAGCAGGATTGCGAATCCCAGAGAAAGGCTGGCGGCGGTCAGTCGTTTCATCATCGAGTTCCAAATATGTGTGATTGGAGATCAGGATACTTCGCATCAGAGAATAAAACCGTTGGTTTGCAGTCCTGGTCTTGCCTGGACAAGAATGTTGTCCTGTGCTCGATTATAATATTTTATGATGTCATATGACAAGTGATGCGGACGCTCGGTGCTGTCTCAGTTTGAACCTGCCTCCCCCTCCCGCAAGGGGAAAGGGAATGCCGAGGCAACCGAAATACTCCCTTCTCCCTTGTGGGAGAGGGGCCGGGGGAGAGGGGAAAACGGGAATTCAGGCTCGACATGGGTTCAAGCTGAGGCAATACCCTTGTGAGAGGAATTTGTCACCGACTTTTACACTTGGACGATGGGCGTGGTGAAGTTATAATCCGGGCGCTTTATTATTTACAGTTACCGTAATCTGAAAAGGCCAGGCTTTGAGCATAATCAAAATCAAACGCGGACTGGATTTGCCGATCAGCGGCGCTCCTCTTCAGCGAATCGAATCAGGCAAGCATGTTAAGAGCGTGGCGCTCATTGGTTTCGATTATCATGGCATAAAACCCTCCATGCTGGCGCGCGAGGGCGACCGGGTCAAACTGGGACAGGCGCTCTTCTGCGACAAGAATACGCCGGGTGTGTTCTTCACTTCGCCAGGCGCTGGCGTGGTCAGTGCCATCCATCGTGGCGCGAAGCGGGTTTTTCAGTCTGTCGTAATCACGCTCGACGGCAACGAAGAGGAAACTTTCACGCGCTACGCAGAGGACGAACTAGCGACGCTGCCGGAGGCAAAGGTCAGGGAAAACCTACACAAGTCCGGCTTATGGACAGCATTACGTACCCGCCCCTTCAGCAAGACGCCGGCAGCGGACGCCACTCCAGCCTCGATCTTTGTGACCGCCATTGACACACACCCGCTGGCCGCTGACCCGGAAGTTATCATTGCCGCCCATGCGGACGATTTTATACGCGGCGTAAAAATCCTGGCAAGGATAGCCAAAGTGTTTATCTGCGCCGCCGCGACTGCCGCTATTCCGGGCGAAGGTTTGGACAACACACGCCTTGCCCGCTTTTCCGGCCCGCACCCGACAGGATTGCCGGGAACGCATATCCATTTTCTTGACCCGGTAAACGCGCAAAAAACGGCCTGGCAAATCGGCTATCAGGACGTGATCGCCATCGGCAAACTCTTTTTAACCGGGCGCTTGTGGGTAGAGCGGGTAGTGTCGTTGGCAGGGCCGGTGGTCGCCAGGCCGCGCCTGCTGCAAACTCGCCTGGGCGCGAATCTCGCGGATCTGACAGAGGGAGAGTTGCATGCAGGCGAAATGCGGATTATTTCCGGCTCGGTCTTTGGCGGACGCGCGGCAGCCGGGGCAGAGGGCTTCCTCGGACGTTTTCACCAGCAAATATCCTGTCTTGAAGAAGGACGCGAGCGGGAGATGTTATCTTTCATGCGCCTGGGAGTGAACAAACACTCCGTCCTCAATATCTATCTCGCCAAACTGTTGGGCAAACAAAAATTCAAATTCACGACGACGACCAACGGTAGCCCGAGGGCAATGGTTCCGGTAGGCAATTACGAAGAAATAATGCCGCTGGACATCCTGCCCACGCACCTGTTGCGCTACCTGATCGTAGGCGATACGGAAATGGCGCAGAAGCTGGGCGCGTTGGAGCTCGACGAAGAAGACCTGGCGCTTTGTTCCTACGTGTGCGCGGGCAAATATGAATACGGCCCCATCTTGCGGGACAACCTCACCCGAATAGAAAAGGAAGGTTAAAGCATGGGATTACGCGCTTATCTCGACCGTCTTGAACCTCATTTCACTCAAGGGGGGCGTTTCGAGAAGTTATATGCCCTTTATGAAGCGGCGGATACTTTTCTTTACCGTCCGGCGAGCGTCACCAGAACGACCGCGCATGTGCGCGACGGCCTCGACCTGAAACGGATGATGATTCTCGTCTGGCTTGCCACCTTCCCCACCATGCTGTTTGGCATGTGGAACGTGGGCTATCAGGCAAATCTCGCCTATGCGGCGAACCCGGAACTGCTGGCGACCTCGACGGACTGGCATCTGGCGATAATCCGGCTCCTGGCAGGCTTCGACCCGCATTCCATGCTGGACAACTTCGTCCACGGCGCGGCGTACTTCCTGCCTATATACATAGTGGTCTTTGTCGTCGGCGGCATGTGGGAAGGGCTGTTCGCAATGGTGCGCGGTCATGAAATCAACGAGGGTTTTTTCGTGACTTCGGTGTTGTTCGCGCTCATCCTGCCACCTACCATTCCGTTGTGGCAGGCCGCACTCGGCATCAGCTTCGGTATTGTCGTCGCCAAGGAAGTGTTCGGCGGCACCGGCAAGAATTTTCTCAATCCCGCCCTGGCCGGACGCGCATTCCTGTTCTTCGCTTATCCGGCGCAGATTTCCGGGGATACTGCGTGGACGGCAGTGGATGGTTTTACCAGCGCAACGCCGTTGGCAGTAGCGGCCAGCGACGGCCTTGCCGCGTTGAGCGCGCAACTGACCTGGACAGAGGCGTTCATCGGCTTCATGCCGGGCTCGATCGGCGAGGTCAGTACTCTCGCCATTCTCATCGGCGGCGTGGCATTGCTGGTGATGAAGATCGCCTCCTGGCGCATTGTCGCCGGGGTGCTGCTGGGGACAGTGGGGTTATCGTTACTCTTCAACGCTATCGGTTCGGAAGCCAATCCGCTATTCGCCATGCCCTGGTATTGGCACCTGGTTCTGGGCGGATTCGCCTTCGGCACATTCTTCATGGCGACCGATCCCGTATCCGCCGCCATGACCAATACGGGCAAATGGATTTTTGGCATTCTGATCGGCATCATGCTCGTCCTGATCCGGGTGGTGAACCCGGCTTTTCCGGAAGGCATGATGCTGGCTATTCTGTTCGGTAATCTGTGCGCGCCGCTCATTGACCATTTCGTCGTCGCGGCCAATATCAAACGGAGGCTGGCGCGCCATGTCCAATAACAAGGAATCTATCATTCGCACGCTCATTGTGGCGCTGGCGGTTAGCCTCGTGGCTTCAATATTTGTCGCCGGTTCAGCCGTCACCTTGAAACCCATCCAGCAGCAAAACCGGTTGTTGGACAAGCAGCGCAGCATCCTTGCCATCGCGGGCATAGAGGGAGAGCGCCTCTCCGCCACAGAAGCGCGCGCGCTGTTTGAGCGGCGCATCAGAGCCGAGGTCATTGATCTTGATACCGGGGAACCTGCGCCAGACTATGACCCTGAAACCTTTGACCCACTGAAGGCGGCAAAAGACCCGAAAATGTCCGAGGCGCTTGCCAGCGACCTGGATATTGCCCTCATCAAGCGCCGTGAACGCTATACCACGGTATACCGCCTGGAAGCGGACGACGGCAGCGGTCGCCTGGAAGCCGTGATTCTGCCTGTGCGCGGCTATGGCTTGTGGTCGACGCTCTACGGCTTTCTTGCGCTCAAGCCTGATTTAAACACCGTGGTGGGGCTGGGTTTTTATCAGCATGGCGAAACGCCTGGTCTGGGCGGTGAAGTGGATAACCCCAACTGGACGAAACTCTGGCAGGGCAAAACCTTGTTTGCCGCCGATAAGCGCCCCAACATTGAGATCGTCAAAGGCGGCGTGATACAGGGCGGACAGAAGGCCGGCCATCAGGTCGACGCGCTGGCGGGCGCGACGATTACCAGTAAAGGTGTCAATCACCTGCTCACCTTCTGGCTTGGCGAACAGGGCTTCGGCCCTTATCTCGAACGCCTGCGCCGGGACGGCGGCGCTTAAAATGGAGATTGAAGCATGTCTAAAAAAGCGACAGAAGTCCTCCTCGACCCGGTTTTCAAGAATAATCCCATTACCCTGCAAATCCTCGGCATCTGTTCGGCGCTCGCGGTCACGAGCAACCTGAACACGGCGCTGGTCATGGCAATTGCGCTTACTGCGGTGACGGCGTTTTCCAATCTCTCCATTGCCATGATCCGCAACCAGATTCCAGGCTCCATTCGCATGATCGTGCAGATGGTCATCATTGCCTCGCTGGTGATTGTGGTCGACCAGATTCTGCGCGCCTATGCCTTTACCCTGGCAAAACAGCTTTCGGTATTCGTTGGGCTTATCATCACCAACTGTATCGTCATGGGGCGGGCGGAAGCCTTCGCCATGCAGAATCCGCCGGGGCGCTCCTTTCTGGACGGCGTAGGCAACGGCCTGGGTTATTCCCTGCTGCTGATTGCGCTTGGCATCGTGCGCGAACTGTTCGGCGCGGGCAAGCTCATGGGTATCGAAATCCTGCCGCTAGTCACGGATGGCGGCTGGTACGTTCCCAATGGGTTGTTACTACTGCCGCCCTCGGCTTTTTTCCTGATCGGCTTTTTTATCTGGGCATTGCGAATGTGGAAGAAAGAACAACAGGAAAAGCCTGCCTTCAGGCTTATGCCACAGGTCAGGGAAGAGGGATAAGATGGAACATTTACTGAGCCTTTTCGTCCGCGCCGTGTTCGTGGAGAACATGGCGCTGGCCTTCTTTCTTGGCATGTGCTCGTTCATTGCCATTTCCAGGAAGGTGGAGACCGCCATCGGCCTGGGGGCGGCGGTAATTGTCGTGCAGACGATTACCCTGCCGGTCAACAATCTTGTGTATACATATCTGCTGCAAGACGGCGCGTTGGCATGGGCGGGCTTCCCGGAGCTTGATCTATCCTATCTCGGCTTTCTGACCTATATCGGGGTGATTGCCGCCATCGTGCAAATCCTGGAAATGCTGCTCGATAAATACGTTCCCGCCCTCTACAACGCGCTCGGCATTTTTCTGCCGTTGATTACGGTAAATTGCGTCATCATGGCAGGCTCGCTGTTCATGGTGGAGCGCGATTACAACTTTGCCGAGAGCGTGGTTTACGGCATCGGTTCCGGGTTTTCCTTTGCCCTGGCCATTGCGCTCCTTGCCGGAATCCGGGAAAAACTCAAGTATTCCGATGTGCCTGCCGGCTTGCAGGGATTGGGCATTACTTTTATCGTCATTGGCCTGATGTCGTTGGGTTTTATGTCGTTTTCGGGCATACAGCTTTAAGGGGGCGCGATGAATATTCAGGAAATTTTCCTCGCTATCGGCATGTTCACTGCCGTGGTGTTGACACTGGCGCTGATTATCATCGCGGCGCGCGCCTTGCTGGTGAATAGCGGCGATGTGAATATCGCCATCAATGGCGAACGGAACATTGCCGTTCCCGCAGGTGGCAAGCTGATGCAGACGCTGGCGGCATATAACCTCTTCCTGCCTTCGGCCTGCGGCGGCGGCGGCACCTGCGCCCAGTGCAAGTGCCAGGTGTTTGCGGGCGGCGGCGATATGCTACCGACAGAGGCAGTGCACTTCACCAGACGCGAAGCTGCCGAGGGTTGGCGTCTTTCCTGCCAGGTTCCCGTCAAGCAGGCGATGACAATTCACGTGCCGGAAGAAGTCTTCGGCGTCAAAAAATGGGAGTGTACGGTGGAGTCCAATCTCAACGTCGCCACCTTCATCAGGGAGCTGACCTTGCGCCTGCCGGAAGGCGAAGACGTGCATTTTCGCGCCGGGGGTTATGTGCAACTCGAATGTCCGCCGCACACCTTGAGCTACAAGGATTTCGCCATAGAGCCGGAATATCGGGACGAGTGGGACAAATACGACATGTGGCGCTATGTCTCTAAGGTGGATGAACCGGTCGCGCGCGCGTATTCGATGGCGAATTACCCGGAAGAAAAGGGCGTCATCAAATTCAACATCCGCGTTGCTTCGCCACCGCCGGGGCGTGACGACATTGCGCCGGGTAAGATGTCTTCTTATTTGTTCAAGCTGAAGCCGGGCGATAAGATCATGGCATATGGGCCTTTTGGCGAATTCTTTGCTCGCGAGACGGAGGCGGAGATGGTGTTCATAGGCGGCGGCGCGGGCATGGCGCCGATGCGCTCGCACATCTTTGACCAGTTGAAGCGCCTCAAAACAAAACGCAGGATCACTTTCTGGTATGGCGCGCGCTCACTGCGGGAAGCCTTCTACGTTGATGAATTCAACCAGTTGCAAGCCGATAATCCCAATTTCACCTGGAACCTGGCGCTTTCTGATCCGCTTCCCGAAGACAAGTGGACGGGGGCGACAGGATTCATCCACAATGTGCTTTTCGAGAATTATCTCAAGGATCATCCAGCGCCCGAAGACTGCGAGTTTTACATGTGCGGCCCCCCACTGATGAACGCGGCGGTCATCCAGATGTTGCTGAATCTGGGCGTCGAGCGCGAAAACATCATGCTGGACGATTTCGGGTAATAAGATTTGGGCGGATGAACAGCGGCTGGAGCGTTTTCGGCTCAAGCTCGTGGATTCGCCGCCGAACCGAAGGCCGTCCCCGGCAACAGGTTCATCGTCGCCGGGGGCGGGGGCGGGGCGGCAATCCATATGTCGAGCCGCCGCGTCGGGCAGATCATTTCTTTTGAGTTCAGATCACAGGCCGAAATGCCCCTCCTCCGGCAACTGAACGCCGGCAAGCGTCACGTCTACCCATTCGCCATCGTTCGGCAGGTAGTCTTCGGCAAAGCCGGAAGATAGCTCCATGAGTCCATCCAGTATTTCCCCGGCAGTCTGGAAAGTTTCTCCATCACCAGCCGCGCCCGGTTCATCCAGATTCAGCCCCGTAAAGCTGATGAGGCCGTTAAAGGCTGCGCCTTTCAGTGCTTGCGGCAGGAAATCGCTCAGGTTATACGTCACCCCGGCAACAAGCGGAATGGGCGCAAGCAGATCAGCCATTGCATGAATGCTCCCGTCGGCAAACTCAATCTGCGCCATTCTATAGGCCGTGCTGCTGAAGTGATTTGTCACAAGGATTTGGTCACTATCGCCGTAGCCGATTACCAGATAGTTGCCGGAACGGGAGAAGGTGACTCCATCCGCGTTTACATCCGTGAAACGAATGCTGTTTGTCCCGGAATTGTCGGTAATGATGTCCTGGCCGTCGCCCTTTGAGAAGACGTAGGTATCATTACCCGCGCCTCCTTCCAGAGAGTCATTTCCTGTTCCACCAACAAGAGTGTCGTTTCCGGCATCACCGTAAAGTCTGTCATTGCCAGTACCGCCGTAAATCAGGTCATTTCCGGCTCCGCCGCGGATTGTGTCATTTCCAGCGCCACCATGAACAATGTCATTGTCTGCGCCAAAGCTGACGTTGTTGTTCCCTTCCGGCAGATAGACAGGGTTATTTGCAAGAAGCTCTGACATTGAGTAGGTGCTCCCGTCGGCAAACTCAATTTGCGCCATTCTATAGGCGGCGCTGCTGAAGTGATTTGTCACAAGGATTTGGTCACTATCACCGTAGCCGATTACCAGATAGTTGCCGGAACGGGAGAAGGTAATTCCATCCACGTTTACATCCGTGAAACGAATGCTGTTTGTCCCGGAATTATCGGTAATGATGTCCTGCCCGTCCCCGACTGAGAAGACGTAGGTATCATTACCCGCGCCGCCTTCCATATGGTCATTTCCTGTTCCGCCGACAAGAGTGTCGTTTCCGGCATTGCCGTATAAAGAATCATTCCCGGCAAGACCTAAAATAAGGTCGGCGGCGGATGTGCCGCGCAATACGTCATTTCCTGCCGTTCCGATGATTGCGGTGTTGTCCGCTTCCACGGAGAGGGCAAAATTCTGGCTTGCGGCAAGGCCATACGGATCGCTTGCCGTTACGGAGAGCGCCAGATTGCCGATTTGCGCCGTTCCCGGCGTGCCGGAGAGGGTTCGGGTTGCGGGGTCGAAGGTGAGCCAGGCCGGGAGGGGGGAGCCGTCGCGCAGAGTTACCGTGAAGCTAAGTTCATCTCCATCCGGGTCTATGAACAGGCTTGCAGGTAGAACCAGCGTAAACGCCTGCCCCGCTCTGCCGAGATAATCCGCTGCCACGTCGTTGATTTCCGGGGCGTGGTTTATCGGCAGCGGCGGCTGAATGCCAAGGGTGACATTCAGACTGGCGGCAAGGCCGCCGGGGTCGGTAGCGGTTAATACGATCGTGAGTTCGCCCGCGCTGCCCATTTCCGGCGTGCCGGAGAAAGCGCCCGTTACCGGATCAAAGGTAAGCCACGTCGGCAACGGTGAACCGTCGGCAAGGGTTGCGGACAAACTCAATACATCGCCATCCGGGTCGATAAAGAGGTTTTGCGGTAACACAAAAGCGAAGGCCAGATTCTCCCTTCCCTCCCATGCGTCTAATGTGCCGGTAACTTCCGGGGCGTGGTTTATCGGCAGCGGCGGCTGAATGCCAAGGGTGACATTCAGACTGGCGGCAAACCCGCCGGGGTCGGTTGCGGTTAATACGATCGTGAGTTCGCCCGCGCTGCCCATTTCCGGCGTGCCGGAGAAGGCACCCGTTACCGGATCAAAGGTAAGCCATGTCGGCAACGGTGAGCCGTCGGCAAGGGTTGCGGACAAGGTGAGCGTGTCGCCGTCCGGGTCGGTGAAGAGGTCTTGCGGTAACACAAAAGCGAAGGCCAGATTCTCCCTTCCCTCCCATGCGTCTAATGTGCCGGTAACTTCCGGGGCGTGGTTTATCGGCAGTGGCGGCTGAATGCCAAGGGTGACATTCAGACTGGCGGCAAGCCCGCCGGGGTCGGTTGCGGTTAATACGATTGCGAGTTCGCCCGCGCTGCCTATTTCCGGCGTGCCGGAGAAGGCACCCGTTACCGGATCAAAGACAAGCCATGTCGGCAACGGTGAACCATCGGCAAGGGTTGCGGACAAGGTGAGCGTGTCGCCGTCCGGGTCGGTGAAGAGGTCGGGCGGTAACACAAAAGCGAAGGCCAGATTCTCCCTTCCCTCCCATACGTCGAGCGTGCCGGTAACTTCCGGGGCGTGATTTATCGGCAGCGGCGGCTGAATGCCAAGGGTGACATTCAGACTGGCAGCAAGGCCACCGGGGTCGGTAGCCGTCAGCTTGATCGAAAGTTCGCCCGCGCTGCCCGCTTCCGGCGTGCCGGAGAAGGCACCCGTTATCGGATCAAAGGTAAGCCATGTCGGCAACGGTGAGCCGTCGGCAAGGGTTGCGGACAAACTCAATACATCGCCATCCGGGTCGGTGAAGAGGTCTTGCGGTAACACAAAAGCGAAGGCCAGATTCTCTCTTCCCTCCCATGCGTCGAGCGTGCCGTTAACTTCCGGGGCGTGGTTTATCGGCAGTGGCGGTTGGATGCCAAGGGTGACATTCAGACTGGCGGCAAGGCCGCCGGGGTCGGTGGCCGTCAGCCTGATCGTGAGTTCACCCGCGCTGCCCGCTTCCGGCGTGCCGGAGAAGGCACCCGTTACCGGATCAAAGGTAAGCCATGTCGGCAACGGGGAGCCGTCGGCAAGGGTTGCGGACAAACTCAATACATCGCCATCCGGGTCGGTAAAGAGGTCGGGCGGCAGGATAAAGGAGAGCGCCATATTTTCCTGTCCTGTAATGGCGCTAATCGTCCCCGTAACGGTTGGCGCGTTGTTGGTCGGAGGCGCAAGCCCTGGCAGTGTGAGACCCAATACCCCGTTTGTGAAATTCTGCACCACGATACTGCCCATGCTCGTAAACGGAACTATGCTGCCGTCAGACATTGCTACCTCCCAAGCCGGTCGGATAATCAGGTTTGCCCCATTCATCCTCAGGTCTACAAGACCTACACGATCTACACGACTAGTTTGGGCAACCCAATGATTCTCGCCATCTAACCTCCAGGTCAGTGTTTCCAGCGATTCGCCATTCAAAATCAGACGGTCTTCATTGCTGGCGTCCTGTATGGTGCTCACATCGTCTGCGTCTCTGAGATCGCCGCTCAGATATTCGTAGCTTAGAAAGTCGAAGGTATCCGCTCCGGCTCCGCCGATGATCGTGTCTCTGCCCTGGCTGCCGACAATATAGTCATCGCCTGCCCCGCCGTCCAACCGGTCATTGCCTGCTCCGCCAAATAACTTGTCATTGTCTGCCTCGCCATAAAGAAAACTGCCGTCGCTCCCGGCGTACAAAACATCGTCGCCAGCGCCGCCGTACAGTAGATCATGCCCGGTTCCTCCAAAAATTGTGTCATTACCTGTGCCACCATAGAGTTGATCCTCTGCGTTGTCAGCGTCATTTGCGTAAATAACGTCATTTCCGCCGCCGCCAAAAACCAGATCAGCCCCATTTCCGGCATAGATTACGTCGTCGCCATCGAGGCTGGAAGATACTATGCTGTCACCATAGAGAACATCATCGCCATCGCCGCCGTACAACCGGTCATTACCTTCATCGCCACACAGAAGACTGCCGTCTTTTCCCGCGATTAGAACATCGTTGCCCTCACCACCGTACAAGATGTCCTTTCCAGTACCTCCTATCAAAATATCATCACCGGAACCACCGTAGATGATATCCTGCGCCCCATCGTCATCATCCGCGTAAATGATGTCGTTCCCGCCACCTCCGTGCACCCAATCCTTGCCGTGCCCGGCATAGATGGTGTCGTTGCCGTCGGAGTCGGAAGCCTCTACATCGTCGCCATAGATGATGTCATTGCCATTGCCGCCGTAAATCAGGTCGTCGCCGGTTTGTCCGGCAATCCAGTCGTTTCCGTCGCCGCCGAAAATAACGTCATTACCGCCATTGGCAACCGCGCGAACATTGCTGGCATATGTTCGCCCAAAACCCAGGTTAAGCTGGAAGTCCGTGAAATCAATGCCTTCGCTGGCGGTGGTGTTGTAGCTCATCGTCCAGTCGAAGATCGTAGCGCCCATGTAGCTTCGTGTTGACAGAATAGTGTAGTTCCATTGCCCGCCGCTGTACGTCCAATGGTAAGTGTTCGCGTTCACCGACAGCAGACTCAACTGCTGGCGGATGTCGCCGTCCCCCAGAATCACATTGTTGCCCGCGCCGGCGATGATAACGTCGTTCCCGCCGCCGCCCTGAAGAAAGTCGCTGGCGGCACTACCAAAAACTGTGTCATTGCCATCTCCACCGGCTACCCAGTCGCTAAACGCCTCGCTGCCCGCTCCATGCGGAAGCAGATGGTCGCCGTAGCCCGTCGTTACGTTGTAGTTACCGGCATGGATTATGTCGTCGCCAAGTCCGCCCAGCAAAATGTCTCGCCCATCTCCGCCTATCAGGACATCATCATCGTCGCCGCTGCCGAACAAAGGCCCGCCCATCAAATAGTCATTGCCGCCTTCCCCGTAAATCGTGTCATTGCCCAGACCTCCCATGACCAGATCATTGCCACCGCCCGCCCAGATTACCTCACTCTGGTTAATACCCTGAATGTAGTCGTCCATCATTCCCGTTCTGACAGAAGTGGTTGTGCTGGCATTACTTGAGAACGTGAAATCATGATGGGAACTGTAGTATCTTGCGCCCACGTTTTCGTCGGGACTGGACGGCTCGGGATTCAGTACATTACCCAGGGTAATGCCCAGATTCTTTTCCGCTGTCCAACCTTGAACGTTAATTGTTCCACCGGTATAGGAAATCACCAGTCCCGTCGCGGGATTGTGCAGCACGTTGATCGGGCTATTCGTCGCGGCAATGCGCCAAACACCGTAGAAGTTTGAAAAGGAGCTTAATGGATCTTCGCCGTTGATCCTGATTTCGCCTTTGCCATCCTCATCGAAAATGGTGTCATTTCCATCGCCGTCTAAAAAAATGTAGATGTCGTTACCAAGGCCACCAGCGAGATAATCGCTCCCTTTGCCGCCAAACAGGATGTCATTGTTATTCGCGCTGCCGGGCTGCGTATCGTCGCCTCCATACAGAAAATCATTCCCATCGCCGGCTGTCAGCGTATTGGGAGCGTTATCGCCGATCAGCAGATCTCTCGAATCGCCAGCAGCCGAGGAGTTCCAACCTTCAGCCAGTGTTGTTGTTCCAGGATCGTATGCAGCAGAAATAACGACGGAGCGGTCAATTTCGGCTCCATTGGTGTACTGTTTGCCCTCAGTCAGAAAGTCTCCGTTCTGGCTGATATATGCGTTCCGCTCCGGGTATCCAAGCTCCTTGTAGATTTTATTCGCTTCGATTACTGTTGCGCCCTTGTAGTCAGTCAGGGATCCCCTGTCATGGAGTCCTGCACCTGTACCGTCATCGAATTTCCCCATCAGAGCATGCACCAGCTCGTGCGCGAGCGTTGTAGCAAGTGCTGTTTTTACAGCCGTGCCGTTGTTGTCGATGTAAAAGGCCACACTATTCAGCTCAATCTCCACCACTCCAGTGGCGACCCATGCTCTATTCCCCTGATTGCCACTTCCAATGAAAATTGTGTTGCCGGGAAATCCGTTGTCTGGATTAGGCTTAATCCAATCTTCGAGCATTGCTTTGGCTGCAGGAGAACCCACATAGAGGGTTCTCAGCGCAGCAATGATCGTTGCCACATCGTCGGGATTCGCAAACCCGTTCATCGTAACTGTGGTTGCTCCGATTGAAACTTGGGTCTGTTCGGTCAGTACCCTTGTCCTGTTTAAAACATCAGCGAAACTCATTTCATTCTCCTTGTAGATCATGCGTCTCGCTTTAAGTTCCGCCATTTGGCGGGGTAGGCGAGACAGTGGTTTAGGAGCCAAAGGCTCCCCTCGTATGCGAAGAAACCCACATCTTCAGGCTTCCTCACAATTTCAAATTAAAAAAGCGGCCTGTCGTACTTATGTTGCTCGAAAAGCGGTGTTTCGATCTTGTATTGCTCAAGCGAAATCAGATCAACAGCGTCAAGAATGTTGCTGTAGTGAAAATTCGCCCCATCAGAGGCAAAGCAGCGATCAATCAGCGCAATGATGAGTTTCGTGTAGCTATCCGCGCCCTTTTCTACTACTTTGTTATTGGCGGAGTTTACGTTGCTATAGAAGTAGGGGGGCTCGTGATCGTTGCTCTGCTTGGAACGACGGAACAGCCACAGAAGATCAGGCGGCACGCGCTCTTCGACTGGCGTCGTTGTCGGCTTGTTAAAAATTTCTGATTTCTGATATTCCCGTAAAAAGGAAAGGTATTCGCTTCTCGTCAGCGGCGTCGGTACGTCCGGCACCACATTTTGCGCCCCCGCCAAGACTGCTTGGTCTGCAAGAAATTGGCGTGTGTTCCAGCGCACAACGGCTCGAATCCATGGAACCGGTCTCCGCTCAAAGGCAATATCTATCCACGGGCTTGAAATCCGGCAGCCGCCGAATAATGGGCGTACATCAAATGATTGAACCGTAGGCATTATAGTGTCGGCACTGTTTCCAATGACGTAGGTACCCAAGCCCACGAATTGAAGCAGGGATTGCTCTTTACTCCTGACGCTGTATAGGCAGAGCTTATCCCTGCCCAGCCGAGCCGCGACGTGTTCCGTAACAGCCGTCACAAAAGGAGGAAAGGGTCTTGGGCGGGACGTGGACGGCTCTCCTGTCCTGGGGTGTGGCCTGGGCATGGTCATAGAGCCATCATCCTTCCTGGCGGCAGAAAGCGTAGTCACGATGCTATCCCTTTCACCACGCCAAATCTGGATTGGCACTGTGTCGACGGGACACTGTGAAACACCCTCGCCAGTACATGCGCTAACCGCCATCATACTGACCATGCAAAGCAAAAAGCGAAACATTTACTGCCTCCTTGAATAAACGTTGTCCTGCTTAAAACATCAGTGAAACTCATTTCATTCTCCTTAAGATCATGCGCCTCGCTTTAAGTTCCGCCATTTGGCAGGGTAGGCGAGACAGTGGTTTAGGAGCCAAAGGCTCCCCTCGTATGCGAAGAAACCCACATCTTCAGGCTTCCTCACAATTTCAAATTAAAAAAGCGGCCTGTCGTACTCATGTTACTCGAAAAGCGGTGTTTCGATCTTGTATTGCTCAAGTGAGATCAGATCAGCAGCGTCAAGAATGTTGTTGTAATGAAGGCTCGCCCCATCAGAGGCAAAGCAACGGTCAATCAGTGCAAGGACGAGCTTTGTGTAGCTATCCGCGCCTCTTCTGATTGCCACGTCGGCAGAACTAGAGATTCGAAATTGTTCGTCATAGACTGCAAGAGGCCAACGCTGCGGGGCATTGCGGAGCATCCACAGAATATCCGCCGGTATGTGCTCTTCGATCAACTTGCCATAACGTTCCGACCGTTCCAAACGCGAATATTCATCTTGAAAGCGAAAGTACTCACTATCCAGCGGCGTCACCACGCCCGTGGGTACATTTTGCATACCGGCTAACACCGCTTGGTCGGCAAGAAATTGGCGTGTATTCCAGCGCGCAACAGCGCGAATCCACGGAACCGGTCTCCGCTCAAAGGCAATATCTATCCACGGGCTTGAAATCCGACAGCCGCCGAATGATGGGTGCACCTCGAATGGTGGCATCGTAGGCATCGGAGTGTGGGGATTGTTTTCATTTGAGTAGAGCCCCCAGCTCACAAACTGAAGCAGGGTTTGCTCCTTGCTCCTGACGCTGTATAGGCAGAGCTTATCCCTGCCCAGCCGAGCCGTGACATGTTCCGTAACAGCCGTCACGAAGGTTTGAAAATGTGGTGAGGAACCGGCAAAAGCCACAAAATTTGGGTCGTAACCTGATCGGTTGAAACTAGGCATCGTGGCAACAGAAAGCGTGGTCGCAGGGCCGTGCTCTTTCCCACTCAAAATCTGGATTGGCACTGTGTCGACGGGACACTGTGAAACACCCTCGCCAGTACATGCGCTAACCGCCATCATACTGACCATGCAAAGCAAAAAGCGAAACATTTACTGCCTCCTTGAATAAACGTTGTCCTGCTTAAAACATCAGCGAAACTCATTTCATTTATCCTTATGAAAGCCCGTAGCTTGGGGCGAGCGGAACGCGAACCCCAACACATGCAGAAAAATGTGGCAACGCGCCCACGAATGATTTTTTTACGCCGGCGTAATCATTGAAAATAAACAACTTTTTAAAATCGTGACAGAGTTTTTCCTGACCGACGAGAGGGAGCAAAAATCTAATTATCATTTTTCCATCATCCTCTGAATAAAACTTTCAAGCCCGGTAAGCTGGGGTGAGCGAATGGCCGTCTGCAATACCGAACCCAAACACATGCAGAAAAATGTGGCAACGCGCCCATGAATGAGTTTTTTACGCCGGCGTAATCATTGAAAATAAACAACTTTTTAAAATCGTGGCAGAGTTTTTCCTGACCGACGAGAGGGAGCAAAAATCTAATTATCATTTTTCCATCATCCTCTGAATAAAACTTTCAAGCCCGGTAAGCTGGGGTGAGCGAATGGCCGTCTGCAAGACCGAACCCCAACACATGTAGAAAAATGTGGCAACGCGCCCACGAATGAGTTTTTTACGCCGGCGTAATCATTGAAAATAAACAACTTTTTAAAATCGTGGCAGAGTTTTTTCTGATCGACGAGAGGGGGCAAAAATCTAATTACCATTTTTCCATCACCCTCTGAATAAAACTTTCAAGCTCGACAAAAAAGTCCTGGGTAGCATCCTCAGGGGGTTGGATTTTCAACTGAACCTCTTGTTTGTCGGAATCGGAATGACGCATAACGCGAAGTTCGCCAATCTTCCTGTTAGCAAAATGAAGTAAAGCTCCTCGTTCTTTTGTTACCCGAACAAATGTGCTTGCGATTTTTCGATACTCCGTCTTAACGCGCTCAATGAGCTTTCTTTTGGAGAGTTTTTTTGAAATCAATTCCTCGGCAAGAAGAACAGCTTTTTCTTCGCCAAGTTGAGAAACAGCATTTTTCAGAATATCGGCAAATTCGGCAGTTACTTTATTCGGGTGTTGTGCGGCAATATTGAGGATCGCTTGGGGTAAATTTTTAAATGCTCTTAATCTATATAACTTACTTGTGGTCTTAAACCCCATTGCCAGCATGATTGCCTCCTGGCTATAGCCTTTCTCCTCAAGGTCAGCGACGGTTGCGGCATGATCCATGTCCGTCTCTTTTGACATGCTGTTGTGGATACGGCTTGCAATGACCAGCGCCAGAGGATTATTCGGGTTCAGCGTGGGATCGACAATTACGTCCAGAGTTTGCCAGTCCGAAGCCTCCAAAGCATTCAAACTCTTCGCCGCCAATAAACGGGTCACGCCGGACACGACCGCGTATTTTCCCTGCTGCTCCCCTTCGCCGGGATAAACCCGCAGAGCTTCCCTTTGCCCATGTTCGCGCAATGATTGAGCCATATCCTGAATACTTTGTTCCGGGCGAAATTTCCGGGAGTTGTAAGGCGAGGGAACAAGCAAATCAAGACGGATTTTTTGGATGATGACAGGCGCGGGCGAGACAGGGGTAATTTCGCCCTGGCTTATGTTTTCTTCGTCGCGCAGCTTCATTTCCATGTCGCTTCCCTCCACGAAAAGATTTTTGCTGGATTCCCGCCTACGCGGGAATGACGAGTGGAAACGTTGGAGTAATAAGAACAGCAGGAACGCGACAATGGCGGAGCACGGTAGGTTGGGGTGAGCGGAACACGAACCCCAACACATGTAGAAAAATGTGGCAACGCACCCATGAATGAATTTTTTACGCCGGCGTAATCATTGAAAATAAACAACTTTTTAAAATCGTGGCAGAGTTTTTTCTGATCGACGAGAGGGAGCAAAAATCTAATTACCATTTTTTCCATCATCCGCTGAATAAAACTTTCAAGCCTGGTAAGCAGGGGTGAGCGAATGGCCGTCTGCAAGACCGAACTCCAACGCAAGCAGAAAAATGTGGCGACGCGCCCATGAACGAATTTTTTACGCCGGCGTAATCATTGAAAATAAACAACTTTTTAAAATCGTGGCAGAGTCTTTCCTGACCGACGAGAGGGAGCAAAAATCTAATTATCATTTTTCCATCATCCTCTGAATAAAACTTTCAAGCCCGGTAAGCTGGGGTGAGCGAATTGCCGTCTGCAAGACCGAACTCCAACGCAAGCAGAAAAATGTGGCAACGCGCCCATGAACGAATTTTTTACGCCGGCGTAATCATTGAAAACAAACAACTTTTTAAAATCGTGGCAGAGTTTTTCCTGACCGGTGAGAGGTAAATCAGGCCAAGCCCTTACTTTCCTGTTCATGACATATGCTTTCCCAAAACGAATGGAGGAATTTACTCTTCTCGACATGACATTGCAAGAGGACATATCAATTTTTTACTCAATCAGAAAGAAAAATAATCCGCTCATTTACGCCGCTATCTTATAAATATTGCCGTTTGACGCTTCGGCGTGGCAATTGCCGTCGCCGCCAAAGATAATGTCGTCGCCGCCGTTGGCAACAGCGCGAACATTGCTGACAACCTGCCCATAGCCCGGGTTAATCTGGAAATCCTGGCACTCAATCCCGTCGCTGGTGGTGGTGGTGTAGCTCATCGTCCAGTCGAAGATTGGAATAGCCATGTGATTTATTGATGTCACTCTGGTGAAGTCCCATTGTCCGCCGGTGTATGCCCAGATATAGACGTTCGCGTTCATCTGCACCTGACGCAACTGCTGGCGGATGTCGCCATCCCCCAGAATCACGTTGTTGCCCGCGCCGGCGATGATAACGTCGTTC
>Ga0099364_10004521_pt1 | contig 21056 bp, 17 predicted proteins | sample TergutTh196P3_FD_73070 | JGI IMG/M metagenome (GOLD analysis project Ga0099364, IMG submission 73070) | Microcerotermes parvus P3 segment gut microbial communities from Pointe-Noire, Republic of the Congo - Th196 P3 | ecosystem: Host-associated > Arthropoda: Insects > Digestive system > Gut ... | reverse complement strand
CGTGAAGGCGGAGAACTGGTGGCGGAAGTCAGCTGAGCAAGGCCATGCGCTGTCGCAGTACGATCTGGGCCAGTGTTACGAGAAAGGCTGGGGTGTGGAACGGAATATGGCGTTGGCGGCCGAGTGGTATACGAAAGCCGCCGCGCAGGGTAATGAGTACGCCATCAAGCGGCTGAACGAGCTGAAAGGCGAGTAGCCCGGTAAATGGAGGAAAAAGTTATGGAATGCAAACAGAACGCGAACACGAAAACGTGCAACTGCACATACGCAGGATGCCCACGACGCGGCATTTGCTGCGACTGCCTGTCGTATCACCTTGCCAAACGCCAACTCCCGGCCTGCTGTTTCTCTGCCGACGCGGAGCGGACCTACGACCGTAGCTTCGCGCACTTCGCACGGCAGGTCAACGACGGGCAACGGTAGATTTTCGGATGTCGTCGCATTTCGCGAATGAAACGGATAAACGCCATTCGCGTCTGTTCGTGTCAGGCGATGCAAGAAAAACGGGGGTTGGTGATGTACGATTACGATATCATTGTCATTGGTGCGGGGCCGGGGGGGTACCCGGCGGCGATCCGCGCGGCGCAGCTTGGGAAGAAGACGGCGATTGTCGAGCAGGAGGCGTTCGGCGGGACGTGTCTCAACTGGGGGTGCATCCCGACCAAGGCACTGATCGCCTCTGCCGAACGTTACCACCAGGTGGCGACTGCCGAACGTTTTGGCGTGACCACCGCGGGCGTGTCGTTCGACTACGCGAGAATGGTCGCGCGGAAATGCGAGATTGTCGGGCGGCTGACGGGCGGTATCCAGGCACTCCTGAAGTCGAACGGTGTCGAAAGGGTTCACGGTACGGCGCGGTTCGGGGGACCGAACCGTATTTCCGTCGTGCAGTCCGATGGCGCGACGCGTTGGCTGAGTGCGGCCTCCATCCTCATTGCGACGGGGAGCGATTCGGCGATGCCGGGCTTTCTGCCAAAGGACAAGCGGGTGATGGACAGCCGCGCGTTCCTCGACCTCACGGTGCTCCCGGAGTCGCTGCTGATTCTCGGGGGGGGGGTTATCGGGTGTGAGTTTGCGTGTATGGCGGCGATGCTCGGCACGAAGGTCACCATCGTGGAGATGCTGGAGGATGTCGTGATGATGCTCGACCACGATGTGCGGCGTGTGTTGCGCCGGCGCATGGAGGCGCTCGGCATCACGGTGTTGACGGGGGCCCCCCTCGCGGATGTCGCGGTGAAGCGGGGGGGGGTGGCCGGCACGTTCAAGGGGCAGAAGCTGATGGGCGACGCGCTGCTCGTGGCGGTGGGACGCCGCCCGAACACCGCCACGCTTGGGCTTGATTGCGCGGGGGTGAACGTTGACGCGCGCGGCGCCATTCCCGTTGACGCGCAGGGACGCACAACCGTCGCATCGATTTTTGCGGTCGGCGATGTGGTAGCAGGCTCGCTTCAGCTTGCGCACGCGGCGACACAGCAGGGCGTGGCAGCGGCAGAGGCGGCGGCAGGGATGAGGTCAAACGTCGAGAAGACCTGCCCATCCTGCATTTTCACGTCGCCTGAAATCGGCCTGGTTGGTCTGACCGAGGCGAAGGCGCAGGAGCTCGGCAGGGCGGTGAACGTCGCGGTGTTCCCGTTCGCGGCGCTAGGCAAGGCGATGGCGGCAGGCGAGACGGACGGTTTTGTGAAATGGATTGCCGACCCGGTCACGGGGCAGTTGCTGGGGGCCCAGGCGATCGGGTGTCATGCCACGGAACTCATCTCCGAGGCGGCAACCGCGATCCGCAACGAGTGGACGGCCGATGAGATTGGACATTCGATCCATTGTCACCCGACGTTGTCAGAGTCGTGGATGGAAGCGGCGAATGTGTTGCATGGCGCATGTATTCATTTGCCGAAACGTTAATTGTTTTTTGGTTGTCCCACGTCTTTTTTCTGTTACATTTGAGTTGCCATCAAAACGGCGAAGGAGGGAGAAATGGCGAAGTTTAAAATCGCGGTGAACATGGAGTTCGTGCGGAGCGCGGACAAGGGTTTCGAGGCGGGCGTGAAAATCGCGGCGGAGCTGGGGTACAAATACATCGAGCCGATGGTACATACGGGCTGGGAGTTGTTGAGCGAGGTGCATTATTTCCATTCGTACTCGATGGAGCAGGACAACCTGCTGATGAAAGAAATCTGTGGTAAATATGGTGTGAAGGTCGCGAGTATCAGTGGGCACAGTCCGCTGATGCGTCCGGAGGCCGCCGTGCCGCGCCTGACCCGCGCCATCGAGCTGGCGGATGTCTGCGGGGCGCGTTTCGTGAACACGGATGAGATGGTCAAGCCGGACTGGATGAAGGATGCGTTCGCGCATGAGGTGATGCGCTACACGCTCACCCGCGCCGCGCAGTGCGCCGCGCGTCACAAGGTCTATGTGTGCATCGAGCCGCACGGCATCTATACGCGGACGTCCAAGGGTCTGCTGAAGATTGTGCGGCTGGTGGACTCGCCGTGGATTCAGGTGAACTGGGACACGGGCAACTCGTACCTCGCGGGCGCGGAGGATCCGTATGCCGGGCTGGAGGCGGTGCGCGATTACGTCTATCACGTCCATGCGAAGGACATTGACATGAAGCAGGGCGCGGCGGAGCGCGGCAAGGTGACGGGTACGCCCGTGGGGTGCGCGTGCGGCGACGGGGTGGTCGAGTGGGAGCGCGTGCTGAAAATCCTTTCGCCGCTCGACCGCGAGATTTTCCTGAGCGTCGAGTGCGGCACGATCGAACAGGCGGACAGGAGTATTTGTTTTTTGAGGAAGTTGTTGAAACGATAGGTCGATGGCATTCGAATCGAGTTGAATCGAGAAGCGTCGATTCGAATCGAATTGAGTAACTAAAAAAAGGAGGCATGGAGATGCGAGGGAAATGTATTGTTGGGGTTGCGTCGCTTGCGGCGGTGGTGGCGTGTGCGGAGTGGGACAAGTCGGTGGAGAACCAGCTCGCTTGGCAGCAGGAGGGCAAGGACGTGTGGCGTTTCCACTTCGACCCGAAGACGGAGAGCAAGCCGTACTTTGACTTGTCTGCGACAGGGGGGCCGTCGCTGACGTGGGCGCGTCCGGCGGATCATGTGTGGCACTACGGGCTGTGGTTCTCGTGGAAGTACATCAACGGCGTGAATTACTGGGAGGAGAAGAACGGAAAGTCGGACGGGACGACCCTCTGGGACACGCCGCAGATCGAGACCGCGTCGCACGGCAAGGCGTTCATCGAGATGAACCTCCAGTACCGTCCGCAGGGGGCGGCGGAGGACGCGACGGTGCTGAAGGAGAAGCGGACGGTCGCCATCATCGCGCCGTCGCTCAAGGACGGGTCGTACTTCATGGAGTGGACGCAGGAGTTCACCGCCTGTACGGAGGTGAAGCTCGACCGCACGCCCATCCCCGGCGAGCCGGATGGGAAGGATTGGGGGGGGTATGCCGGATTGTCCTTGCGCTTCGCGAAAGGGATGCAGGAGGTGGAGACGGTCGCGGCGGAGGTCGGGCGCGTCGAGCGCAACGCGGACAAGCGGCTCGACGTCACGGCCGCGGGGGTGGAGCAGAGCGGCGTGTTCGAGGGCGAGCCGTATGGTATCGCGATTCTCGCGCATCCGGAGAACCCGCGCAAGCCCGGGGACTGGTATCCGCTGGAGGGAGGCGACTTCAATTTCCTGAATGCGGCGTTCCTCCTGAAGGGGGCCCACACGCTCGCGAAAGACGAGACGATGACCTTGCGCTACCGCGTCCACGTCCACCCCGGGCGGTGGGACGCCCAACGGCTGAAGTCCTGCTGGACCGGGTGCCATCTGCCGCGTGATTGAAACCGGAGGTTTGATCATGGTCATCGAATGACGCGAATAAAACGAATAGAAAAACCATTCGCGAACATTCGCGCCATTCGATGACAAAATGAAACGGAGTTTTTTTTGTCAAGATTACAGGATGTTATGAGAATTTTTTTACCACAAAGGACACAAAGACAATATCACGTTTTTTCTTTGCGTCTCTGCACCTTTGCATCTTTGCGAGGGAAAAACCCTTTGTGTCCTTTGTGAAAACCTTTGTGTCCTTTGTGGTTAAAGAAAAAAAAGAAGAATGAAAATGAAACAGAACAGGCGTTCGTTTGTGAAGACGGCTATTGCGGCCGGTGCCGCGCCGTGGATTGTCCCGGCTGGGGTTGTGCGTGCGCAGGACGGCGTACCCGTGCCGTCGGAGCGTGTGACGTTCGCGCTCATCGGGTGCGGCAACATGGGGCCCGCCGGGATGCGGGAGGTGCTGAAGAACAAGGATGCGCAGGTCATCGCAACGTGCGACGTGTTCAAGGACCGCGCCGAAAACCACAAGAATGCGGTGGACGGGCATTATCAGACAAAGGGGTGCGCGGCGTATCAGGACTTCCGCGAGTTGCTAGCGCGTAAGGATCTCGATTGTGTGGAGATCGCCACGGGCGACCATTGGCACGTGCCGATGGCACTGCTTGCGATACGGGCGGGCAAGGATGTCTATGTCGAGAAGCCGCTCGGTACGGCGATGAAATGGGCGTGGGCCCTGCGCGAGGAGATCAACACGCGTAAGGCGGTGTTCCAGTTCGGGACGTGGCAACGGTCGGTCGGGCATTTCCGCAAGGCGTGCGAGCTTGTCCAGAACGGCGTGATCGGCAAGGTCCAGCGCGTCGAGGTGTGGAGCCACAGCATGGCGACGGATGTCGGCGGGATTTTCAACGAGGGCAGCGAGCTCCGCAAGTTCCATCAGGACACGAAAGAGGTCCCCCCCCCCGAGACGCTGGATTATGATTTGTGGCTGGGCCCCGCGCCCAAGAAGGCGTTCACCAACACGCGTGTGTCGCCCCACGGCATCTACCACATCAGCGACTACGCGCTCGGGTTCATCGCCGGGTGGGGGATTCACCCGCTCGACATCGCGCAGTGGGGGCTGGGCATGGATCTGTCCGCGCCCGTCTCGTACAAAGGCACGGGGCGTTTCCCTGACATCCCGGGGCTGTTCGACACGCTCGCCGTGTGGGACGTGGAATGCAAGTACGCCAATGGCGTGGAGATGCACTTCATGGACTGGTCCGTCGCCAAGCCTATCACTGAGAAGTACCGCCCCGACTGCGACCACGGCACGACGTTCTTCGGCGAGAAGGGGTGGGTCAGCGTGGACCGGGGGGCATTGCGCACGAGCGACAAGGAATGGCAAAAGATCGCGTTCGGCGAGAACGATGTCAGGCTGTACGCCAGCAAGGGCAACCAGTGGGACAACTTCATCCAATGCGTGAAGACCCGCGGACCGACGGTCAATCCGATCGAATCCGCCGTCAACGGCGATTTGATTTGCCACCTCTCCGACATCGCGATCCGTACTGGCCGCACCACCACTTGGGACCCGAAAGCCGAAGCCATCGTGAACGACGCAGCTGCGGAGAAGTTCCTTGACCGTACCCCGCGTGCGCCGTGGACGATTCGTGGTTAATGGTGAAACGGAAGTGATGGGGGGTATTGAATGAAACGAATGATTCGCATCAGTTCGTGTCATTCGGGGACACTACAAATAGGTGTCATTCGATGACCAACGAAACAAAATCGTACCCTCCCTGGATACGCGTTCGCATCGGGCATCCCGAGGCGTTGCAAGCAACGAAGGAACGCTTGCGTTCGCATGGACTGCACACGGTCTGCGAAGAGGCGTCTTGTCCGAACATCGGGCATTGCTGGGCAAAAGGGCACGCCACGCTCCTTATCCTCGGCGACCGCTGCACACGCGGCTGCCGTTTCTGCAATGTGGGCAGGCTCCCCCCCCTGCCGCCTGACCCAAGCGAGCCTGAACGCGTCGCGGCAGCAGTGGGAGGGGCTGGGCTGAAAGGGGTCGTCATCACCTCCGTCACGCGCGACGACCTCCCCGACGGTGGTGGGGGGCTATGGGCAGAGACCATCCGAGCGGTACGTCGGGGGGGGGCGGCAGAGGCGAATGCCCCGCGAGCCCTTGGGGGGGGGGGGATCCACATCGAGGTGCTGGTTCCGGACTTCAAGGGGGCTCCCCAAGCGATCGACAGGGTCATCCGGGAACGCCCCGATGTGTTCGGACACAATCTCGAAACGGTACCAAGGCTCTATCCGCATTTGAGGGGGGGGGCACACCTCGATGTGCCAACCGTTGTGGCGGACTACGCACGGTCACTGAGGGTGTTGCGCCGCGCCTCTGACGCGGGGCTGGTCACGAAGACCAGCCTGATGCTCGGGCTCGGCGAGACCATGGGGGAGGTCGAGGATGTCATGCGTGACGCGCGGGGGGCCGGGTGCAGCATTTTCTTTGCCGGGCAGTATCTCCAGCCCTCCCCCCGCCATGCGCCTGTTGCCCGCTACGTCGAACCGGAAGAATTTAACGCTCTCCGTGACAAAGCCTACGCGCTCGGTTTCACCCACGTCGCCAGCGCCCCCCTCGTGCGCAGCTCGTACATCGGCTGATCACGCGGGGCTTACACGCCGCTGTAGGCGGCGAACCCGCCGTCAATCGGGACGACGACGCCAGTGACGAATCCTGCCGCCTCGCCCGAGACGAGCCAGAGTAATGCGCCGAGCAGGTCGTCCGGCTCGCCGAATTTACCCATGGGGGTGTGCGAGAGGATTTTCTCCGAGCGCGGCGTGAGCGAGCCGTCCGGGTTCGTCAGGAGGGCGCGGTTCTGGTCGGTCAGGAAAAAACCCGGCGCGATGGCATTGACGCGGATGCCCGCCTTCGCCATGTGCACCGCCATCCATTGCGTGAAATTGCTGATCGCCGCTTTCGCCGCGCTGTACGCAGGAATCTTCGTGAGCGGACGGAACGCATTCATCGAGGAGACGTTGATGACGCTGCCCGACCGTTTCAGTGCCATCTGTTTGGTGAATGCCTGACTCGGTAGCAGCGTGCCGAGGACATTCAGGTTGAACACGAACTCGATGCCCTTGGGGTCGAGGTCGTAGAACGTCACGAAATCGCGGTTCGCGTTGAGCAGGTCATCCGGGTTCAGGTACTCCATGGCGGTCGTGCCTTTGGGATGGTTCCCCCCCGCGCCATTGACGAGGATCGAGACAGGCCCGAGTGCCTTCTCAATTTCCGCATTCGCGGCTTCGAGGCTTTCCTTCTCCAGTACATTACACGTGACGGCAAGCGCATTCCCGCCTGCCGCAGCAATCTCATCCGCCACCCGTTGCGCGGCCTCGATTTTCAAATCCGCCACGGCGACCGCCGCGCCGCACTCCGCCAGCGCCTTTGCCATTGCACTGCACAGTACCCCCCCACCACCCGTGACAACCGCCACTTGGCCACTCAACTCAACCTTAAACGGAACTGACATACGACCTTCCTTTCTGAAGAACTTTTCGATTGCTCGACCGTTCGAACGTCCCTCACTCCCACTCGACCGTGGCGGGGGGTTTGGACGTGATGTCGAAGAGGACGCGGTTGATGCCGGGAACCTCGTTGACAATGCGGTTGGAGATGCGGTTGAGCGTGTCGTACGGCACGCGCGTCCAGTCCACCGCTCGGCCGTCGGCGTTATCCACACAACGCACGACGCAGACGCGCTCGTAGGTACGCTTGCTGTCGCGGATACCCAAGGCCTTCACCGGCAACAGGATTGCGAAGCATTTCCAGATGTCCTTGTACATCGCGAGCTTGCGCATTTCCGCCTTCACACGCACGTCAATCTGTTGGAGCAACTGAACGTTCTCGGCGGTGACCTCGCCCGAGATGCGGATGGCAAGCCCAGGCCACGAGAACGGCTGGCGGTCAATGAGTTCGTCGTCAATGCCCAGCACACGCCCCACGGCGCGGACCTCGTCTTTGAACAAATCGCGGAGCGGCTCGACAATCTCAAAATCCGCCTTCACCTCGTCTGGCAACCCGATGGCGTGGACAACCTGCGCGGGGTCTTTCGAGAGGCACACGCCGTCAGCGATGTCGGAGTAGATTGTCCCTTGCGCGAGGAACTTGCAGTTGCCGAATTTCTTCGCCTCCTCGGCAAACACCTCGATGAACTCACGCCCGATGATGTGGCGTTTCTCCTCGGGGTCAGTGACACCCGTCAGCGCGGTATAAAAACGTTCGGCAGCAGGCACGATATTCAGGGTGATACCCAGCTTCGTACGCAAACGCTCTTCGACCTGCCTCACCTCGTTGAAGCGCAGAAGCCCGCTGTCAACGAAAAGACAGTGCAACCGTTCACCGATGGCCTTGTGCAGCAGCACGGCGGCGACCACGGAATCCACGCCGCCGCTAAGCCCGAGGATGACGCGCTCGTCGCCGATTTGTTGCTTCAGCGCCTCGACCGTCGTGTCCGCCCACGTGGAGAGTTTCCAGTTGCCCGTGCAACCGCAAACGGAGGAGAGGAAATTGCGGAGGACCTTGTCGCCGTTCTGCGTGTAGGCGACTTCCGGGTGGAACTGCAAACCATAGAAATTCCGTGCCTCATCACGCATCGCCACGATCGGGCATTCCAGCGACCGCGCACACACCTTGAATCCCGGTGGCAGCACGTCAACGCTGTCCCCATGGCTCATCCACACATCGAAATCCAACGTGATGCCGACGAACAGGCGCGCGCCGTGAACCGCCGCGACGCGCTCAAACCCGTATGCCTGCGTTTCTCCGGGGTTGACCGTTCCCCCCAACATCTTGGCCATCAGCTGCATCCCGTAGCAGATCCCGAGGACAGGGATGCCGAGTTCGAACAGCGCGGGGTCGCACAGCAACGCGCCTTTCACGGAGATGCTGTCGGGGCCTCCCGACAAGATGATGCCGTCGGGCTTTTTTGCGCGTAGCACCTCAGCGGCCGTGTCGAAGCGCAGGATTTCCGAGTAAACCTGCTGTGCGCGCACGCGCTGCGCGATAAGTTGAGTGTACTGTGAACCAAAATCCAGAATCGCAATCCATTTTCGTTGCATAAAAACGCCCTTTCTTTCCGCGAATAAAAAGATTTAGCATAGCGAGATTAAATGCGTTTTGAAAGCAAAAAATCCTCTGTACCCCAAAATTGGGGTACAGAGGATTTTTGGGGTGACGATGGAACGTGACAGACGCATTTCTTCATACGTCATTTGGCATTAACACCATCATCCGCCTCGTAGGTATTTTCGTTGCCGTGTGACAACCCATTCGCCCGCGAGGTTACAAAGGAAACTGAAAAAGAGCAGGCTCAACCCCATCGCGAAAAGAACACTGTAATGCGCCGAGCCTGTCATCTGGTCTGCCTCGCCCATGTCGCCCGCAATCGTCGCGGTCAATGTGCGGATGGGCAAGAGCAGGTTGTAGAACGGCTTGGGTATCTGTGCCGCATTGCCTGATGCCATCCACACCACCATCGTCTCGCCCAGCGCGCGCATGACCCCGAGCAGCACCGCCGAGAAAATTCCGCTGAATGACGCAGGGATTACGACCTTAACCAGTGTCTCCGCCCGCGTCGCGCCTATGGCATAGCTGCCCTCGCGCAACTCGCGCCCACTCGCCTGAAGCGCATCCTCCGACACGCTCACAATCGTCGGTAAAGCCATCACCGCCAAGATAATCGAGGCGTTGAGCGCATTCACGCCGCTTGACGCACCGAGGTGATCTTGCATGAACGGTGCCAGCACCACCAACGCGAAAAAACCATACACCACAGACGGGATTGCCGCCAGCATCTCGAGGATGGGCTTGAGGAGTTGCCGCACGTTGAACGGTAGCAAATCGCTCATGCATACCGCCGCCAAAATCCCTGGCGGCACGGCGATGATCACTGCCGTGATGGTCACGATGAAACTCCCCGTGAACAGTGCCAACGCCCCGAACTGCGGCGAATCGCTCGTCGGGTACCATGCGTTTGTTGTGAAGAACGACACCGCCCCGCACTCGCGGAAAAACGGCATTGCGTCCCGCGCGATGAAAAAGATAATCGCCAGCACCGCCACCGCCGCGACGGACGTGACCGCAAACAGGAGTGCAGATCCGATCCACGCTGTCACCTTGCGCCGCCGCCGCGTCGCCACCGTCAGGACAATCTGTTCATGCGCAAAGTTCATATTTTTTTGTCGCACACAAAGGCACAAAGGACACAAAGGCAATGTTCTAAATTTTTTCTCGCAGAGACGCAGAGGCGCAGCGAAAAGAGTTAGACAAATAAATCCTGATAATCCTATCAAAAAAGCGTAACATTGCCTTTGTGTCCTTTGTGCCTTTGTATGAGAATAAGGAACATTTACTTTTTCTCCACTGGCACGAACCCGATTTCCTCAATGATTTCGCGTCCTTTCTCGGAATGGATCAACCCGAGGAATTTCACCGCGCATGACCCCTCCTTCGGTTCACCGTTGGTGAACATATAGAGGTCGCGGGAAATGGGATAGGTCTTGTCAAGGACGGTCTTCACGGATGGCGCGATGCCGTTAATCTCCAGTGCCTTCACGGAACGGTCAACGAAACCCAACCCCGCATAGCCGATTGCGCCTTTTGTCGCCTGGACACGCTGGCGAATGGCACCGTTGCTACCGACATACTCTGCGCTCTCGCAGATTTTCTCCTCTTTCAGCACCAACTCCTTGAACGTCTCGAACGTCCCACTGTTCGTGTCACGGCTAATGACCACAATCTTCAGATCCGGGCCGTCTACATTTTTCCAATTGGTGATTTTCCCCGCGTAGATGTCGCGAAGCTGATCAACCGTCAACCCTTTTATCTTGTTCGACGGGTGGACGATAATCGGGAGTGCGTCATGCGCCACAACGTGCGTGACGGGTTTGACCCCTTTCTCCTCCATTGCCTTTCGCTCGGCGTCCTTGAGGTCACGCGAGAGGTTCGCGATGTCGCACGTCCCATTCAAAAGTGCCTTCGCGCCGTTACCGCTACCCGACTCACTCACCGTGATGGTCACACCCGGGTTCTGGCGCATATAATATTCCGCGAATGCCTTCGCGATCGGACCGACCGTCGTGGATCCATCCAGCACCAGCTTATCCTGCGCCTGTGCGCACACGCTTCCGAGAATAATCCCCGCCACCATCATTTGCGTCTTCATCATAACAACCCTTTTCTGCTCCAACCCGAAATGGGTTCGGATGCGAGGAATTAAACTATGGGACGGTTAGGGAATTATCATGGTCATGTTAAATTTTCGTTAATCTATTCTTTTCGCGTGTGAAATCGAACAATTCGCGCAATTTGCACAATTTGCGTCATTTACTGGGAAGCCATCGCGGGGACGATGGGCAAATACGAAAATGGAGGAAAGGCCGGGCTTCTCGTCATCGGGAGTGTCCTCGATCCCGTCATTGAGGAGACGCGGGGGCTTTCGTGGGGAGACCAGAAAATGATCACGCAGGATGCAGGGGGACATTACAGGGGAAACGGTTCAACGCCCTGAACGGCAAGACCATCCGCAAGCGGCACCCCACATCCCTTTCTGGGTTTGGTGAAAGGAAACAAATTCAGGAGTTGAAACGTCACCGAAAAGGGTCTATACTATGGGCTTATGAAAAAATTCGATTATCTTTTTTTGGGTGCTTTCCTTTTTTGGCATGTGGCGGTTCCCGCCGCACCGTCGTTTCAGGCGGATAAGAACCTGCCGAGCCTCGGGTTGAAGATGCGGGTGTTGGGGAACGCCAATCCCGAGCCGCTGCCGCCGCCGAAGGTCCATTCCTACACGGTGACGCGAGGGGAGGAAAAGACGTCATATGACGCCTTCAGCGTGCGTGAGTTGTGGTACGCCTCGCAACACGCGGGGCAGTGGCGGGATGCGGCCGGGAACAGCATGATCGTCGCGCAGCCGACCGTGCAGCTGCCGAAGATAGACCGGCAGTTCGGCGACGCGGATCACGTCACGCGTGATACCTACGAGAAGGTGGTGAAGACATCGGAGGGGGCGTTGGGCGCGGCCTCCAGCGAGGAGGCGTTGTCGGCGTGGGTGGCATCGTTCACGGGCACCGCGCCTACGGGTGTCGAGAAACTGCGGACCGGGCAGAACTTGAGCCTGACGGACGCGCTCTTTTTCCCGTCGCCAGACACGAAGACGCTGGCGTGGGTGTTCCGCGTGAAGGTGCGCACCCCGGGGGGGCAGGTTAAGCCGTCGGGCTGGTACGCGACGGTGCTTCAGGTGAATGATGGCTCGCCGCCGCAAAAGGTGCGGCAGGAGTTTGAGGCGCAGTTCTTCAAGGGCGTGGCGGCGGTCTCCCCGACGGCGGCAACCCCCGTCAACGCCCCGAAGCGGGCGGCCGGCCAGCCGGGGAACCCTCCGCCCGTTGACGGCTCCTCCATCTCTGGGCGCGACGATGCGATCAAGAGCATCGAGAATATGGAGGGCTGGTGGTACGCCGAGGCGGCGAACTACATTTTCCTGTCGAACATCAAGGGTGCGGCGGGGAAGTCGCTGATCAGGGATTTACAGAACACTCTCCCAACGCTGCGGCAGGGGTTCGCGAAAACCGTCGAGCCGTTCAGCGACAAGGAGGAGGTGAACGTGGTCCGTATCTTTGAATCGAAAGAAGCCTATGCGAACTATGTGGGGGAGGGGATGGAATGGAGTGCCGGGTGCTGGGTGCCGTCACGTCGCGAGTTGTGCATCCTGTCGCAGGGCGCGCAGGGCACGGACAAGGCGGAGAAGGAGCGCACGGTGGTGATTGTACGGCATGAGGCGTTCCACCAGTACCTGTTTTATGCGTCGGGCGGTATTCAGGACGCGGTCTGGTACAACGAGGGCCACGCCTGTTTCTTTGAGGCAGCGGAGATTGACGCGCAGAAACGCGTTGAGGTCAAGGAGTCGCACCAGAAACGGACATTGATGAACAACTTGGACGCGGCGGTGGACAATATCGCGTTCATCCTGAAGGCCAACCATGCACAATTCTACGCGGGCGACGAGAAGACGCGCAACCTGAATTACGCGACCGCCTGGGGCCTGGTCTATTTCCTCCACTGCGGCACATCCTCCGGGAAGCCCACCGCGTACGCGAACATCCTCACGAAATACCGTACGGCACTGAAAGAGACGAAGAACGCCGAAACCGCCACGCAGCAAGCATTCGAGGACACTGACATGAAGGCGTTCCAGGCGGCGTTCCTCGACTTCTGGCGCAAGGGGGGGACCTCAAAGCGTTTCAGGGTCAATTGAAAAGGCTTTCGGCCTTTGGCGTGAGTGCGCCCTCGAAAACAATGGAGATTCCAACATGACCCAATTACAAGCCGCCCTTGACGGGCTCACGACGGATGCCATGCGTCGCGTGGCAGATGATGAGCGTGTGGGCGTTGATCACGTGCGCGAGGCAATCGCGAGGGGTCACGCCGTGATTCCGCTGAACCCGGCTCACGCCCATGCACGCCCGAAAGGGGTGGGGAGGCTGTTCGCCACGAAGGTGAACGCGAACCTCGGGCGTTCCCCCACGCGCTCGGGTAAGGGAGATGAACTCGACAAGCTGCGCGTCGCGCTGGATGCCGGCGCGGATTTCGCGATGGACCTGAGCGTGGGCACGGACGTGCGCGTGATTCGCCAGGGGATGCTCGATGCGTCCCCGGTCCCCCTCGGCACCGTCCCCGTCTACGAGACGGTCTCGCGCCAGGAGGGGGACGTGCCGGAGATGAACCCCGATCTCCTGCTGCAGGTCATCCGCGAACAGGCTGAACAGGGGGTTGACTTCATGACGCTTCACGCCGGACTCCTGCGCGCGCACGTGGGCATGGCGATGGGACGCATCATGGGCATCGTCAGCCGGGGGGGGGCCATCATGGCGGAGTGGATGGTCAGAAACAACGCCGAGAACCCCCTCTACATGCGTTGGGACGAGGTGATGGACATTTTGGTCCGGCACGATGTGACCGTCTCGCTCGGCGACGGCCTGCGCCCGGGGTGTCTCGCGGACGCGAGCGACACCGCGCAGTTCGCCGAGCTGGATGTGCTGGGCGAGCTTGTGGGGCGATGCCGCAGACGGGGGGTACAGGTGATGGTCGAGGGCCCCGGTCATGTGCCGTTCAACCAAATTCAAATGAACATGGAACGCCAGCAGAGTGTCTGCGACGGTGCGCCGTTTTATGTGCTGGGGCCTGTCGTGACCGACATCGCGCCCGGCTACGACCACATCACCTCCTGCATCGGCGCGACCGCTGCGGCGTGTTATGGCGCGTCGTTGCTGTGTTACGTCACGCCTGCCGAACACCTCGGGCTACCCGACGCCGAGGAGGTGCATCAGGGGATGATCGCCTACAAGATCGCCGCGCACGCCGGGGATGTCGCGCGGGGATTGCCGGGGGCTCGAGACCGTGACGATGCCATCTCGCGTGCGCGTGCGGCGTTCGACTGGGAGAAGCAGTTCGAGACCGCGCTCGATCCGCAACGCGCCCGCGCCCGGTGGCTCGCGACACGCGCCTGCCACGGCGATCCCACCGACGATCACTGCTCCATGTGCGGCCAAGCGTTTTGCGCCATGCGTACCACACGCCGTATCCGCGAGATCCGTTAACAAGGTAAGGGAACAAATGGCAGAACGCACGACAAAACGCTTCAAACTCACGATCGCTTACGACGGCACGATGTACCACGGGTGGCAGGTGCAGGCCAAGCACCGCACGGTCCAGCAGGCGGTGGAACATGCGATTCAGGAGATCGTCAAGCATCCTGTCCGTGTACAGGGTAGCGGGCGCACGGATCAGGGAGTCCATGCGCGGGGGCAGGTCGCGCACGTGGACGTGGTCAGCCACATGGGGTCGAAATCACTGCTGAACGCGCTGAACGCCCGGTTACCGACTGACATCCGCATTCTGAAAGCCGTGCGGAAGAAGGGTTTTTTCCACGCCCGCAAATCCGCAATCAGCAAGGAATACCGCTACTTCGTGTGGAACGGAGAGCTGGCACTGCCTGACAAGCGGCTCTACATGGCACACATCCACCAGCCCTTGGACTTGGCGGTCCTGCGGGACGCCGCCAAACGTTTCGTGGGACGGTACGACTTCGCCTCGTTTGTGGCGAACCCCAGCCGAGAGGTCTTCTCCACGGTACGCACGGTGACCGATTTCACCGTGACGCGCAAGGGCAGGGAGTTCTGTTTCCGTGTGCGCGGCGAGGGGTTCCTCTACAAGCAGGTGCGCAGCATGGTCGGCTTCCTACTCCGTGTCGGGGTGGGGGGAGAACCCCCCGAGGCCATCACGGAACTCCTGGATACCCATCTGCCGCGCACGGAGCGCGTCCCCTCCGCCACGCCCAATGGCCTCTTCCTCTGGAGGGTATGGTACAAGGGGAAAAAACAGGACTGAGCGTTGATCGCAATTTATAGTGAAATCACTTTTAAAGCATACCGTAACAACATCCCGTTAGGGATGTAAGAATGGAACACTTTTAATGTGAATTCACTATAACGTGTCATTGACACATTCGGTAATAGGGCTGAAAGACCGTAGATGGCTATAGGCAGGGGGAATTTTTTGCAGTCCTATGGAGTGCGGTGGCTTGCCACCGCTTTCTGTCGTGGGGGCTTGCCCCCACACATCGGCGACCCAAAAGGGGCGCCTCCTATTATCCCCGTACGGCGGCTGTATGTGTCCCCGCACGGGGGGAACCCCCCGTGACGGAAAGCGGCTGCGAGCCGCCGCACTCCAGAGGTTGCGCCTTCCCGGCAGTAGGACTTGAGACGGGGGGCGGTTCATTCTTCATTCCTGATTTCCTCACACACCCCACCCGTCGCGGCACTGGCGGCGGACGAAGGCGTTGGCCTCGTCGCAGTTGGTGACCTTCATGGCGGCGCCGTCCCACTGCAGCTTGCGGTCGGGGAAGCGCACGGCGAGGTTGCCCATCAGGATCATCTCCGCGAGGGGGCCCGCCTGGTCGAAGTTGGAGCAGGCCGGTTTGGAGGGGTCCTTGCAGGCGCGTAGCCAGTCGCGTTCGTGGCCGCCCATGCCGCCGGGGATGCGCTCGAGGGTCTTGGGGGGCTGCTTGAATTCTTTCATCGCGGTCTCGGGGATGAGGCGCGGGCTCTGGCCGTAGCAGCCGACCATGATGATGCCCTTGTCGCCGATGAACAGTACGCCGCCGTCGGAGTCGCCCATCTTGCGGCCCTCCTCCAGCACCTCGGGGCGGCGCGGCATGAGGCCGCCGTCCCACCACGTGAGGCGGACGGGGGGGAAGCCCTCACGCGCGGGGTACTGATAGCGCACGATGCTGGAGCGCGGGAACTGCTCGTTGCGCGGCGCGTCGTATTTCCAGAGGCTCTTCCAGAAGGTGGAGATGTTGGCCTCGACGTGCTCGGGGAAGCCGAGCTTGAGCGCGAAAAAGACGCAGTCCACGATGTGGCAGCCGAGGTCACCGAGCGAGCCGGTGCCGAAATCCGCCCACGCGCGCCACAGGCCGTAATGGTAGTAGCGGCTGTAGGGGCGGCCCGCGGCGGGGCCGAGCCACTTGTCCCAGTCCATGCCCGGGGGGGGGGTGTCGGGGGTGAACCAGTCCTTCTCGGTGATGAAGCGGTCGGGGTCGGCCTCGCCGGGGAGGGGGACGTAGCGGTAAGGGGGGATGGGCGACTGGCCGGGCTGTCCGACCCCCGGCTTGCCGATCTCCACGCCTTGGGGCCAGACGGGGCGGTTGGTCCAGGCCTCGACCTCGCGGACGTCGCCGATGGCCCCGGCGGCGATCCACTCGGCGACGAGGCGGGTGCCCTCGTCGGAGCGGCCCTGGTTGCCCATCTGCGTGGCGACCTTGTTGGCACGGGCGACCTCGGTCATCTTGCGCGCCTCGTAGACGGAGTACGCCATGGGCTTCTGGACGTAGACGTGCTTGCCGAGGCTCATGCAGTCAATGGCGATCTTGGCGTGGGTGTGGTCGGGGGTGGCGATGACGACGGCGTCGATCTCCTTGGCCTGCTTGTCGAGCATCTCGCGGTAGTCGATGTACGTCTTGGCGCCGGGCCATCTGCCGAGGGCCCCTTTGGCGTAGTTCTGGGGATCCACGTCGCAGAGCGCGACGATGTTCTCGCCGGCCTCTGCGCAGGCGTTGACGTTGTTCTGCCCCATCCCCCCCACGCCGATGCCCGCGACGTTGAGCTTGCCGCTCGGGGGGGTCTGCCCGTTGAGTCCGAGGATGTACCCCGGGACAACCTGGAACGCCGCCGTCGCCAACGCCGAGTTGCGCAGAAGCGACCGGCGGGAAAGTTTACGAGACGCGATACCGTTGACAACCTGTTTGATAACCTGCTCTTTCATGTATCCTCCTTGAGATGAGATGATAGCCATTATGGGCGTGTGCGGGCGGGAAGTCAACACGGAAGTGTCAACGGTAGGCGTTGCGCGAAGGCGTTGCTAAACTTCGGGTTGTTGCCCGCAATCACGATTGTGGCTTCGCCTTTGATGGGTGTGGTGTCAAATTGGGGAATCAGTTCGGAGAGGAAACCGCGCACCACGCGTTCGTGGGCTTTGGTGAGTTCGATACAGACGGCGGCTTCGCGGTCGCCCAGAACTTCTGAGGCGGCGTTGAGCGCGGCCCCAATACGGAATGGGGACTCAAAGCAAATCAGCGTGTGCGGCAAGTCTTTCTCTTCCTCAAAAAAGCGGCGTAATGCTCCAGGCTTGCGGGGGGGGAACCCCTTGAACGTGTAGCTGGAGGTGGAGAGTCCGGACATCAGTAACGCGACATCAACAGCGGATACGCCGGGGATGACATCGTACGGGAGTTGCGCTTGCGCGGCACGGCGGATGAGACGGTACCCGGGGTCACTGATGCCGGGGTAACCGCCGTCGGAGCAGAGGACGACATTCCTGCCCGATTGCGCGGCGTGGATGATGCGTTCCGCGACGCGATCCTCGTTGCCTTGACGGTAGGAGATCAGTTCGGGGCGCGGAATGTCGAATGCGCTGAGCAATGCCCATGTGCGCCGCGTGTCCTCGCAGGCGATGAGGTCTGCGGCGTTGAGCGCGTCCAATGCGCGTGGGCTTAGATCCGAGAGGTTGCCGATGGGAGTTGCCACAATGTGCAGCATTTCTGTAGCTCCTGTGTCAGAACGTGTTTGAGGACATCAAGCCCGTAGCCGGTCTGTGCGGAAACGGGAATCGCGTGCGGATATTTTTCGGTGACATGCAGGAGTGCCGTGTCCGCTGTGCCGCGGTCGCACTTGTTCAGCACCAGCACGTGCGGCACATCGTGAGCCCCGATTTCACGGAGCGTCTTGTAGCATACGCGGATATGGTCATCCACGCGCGGGTACGCGGCATCCACGACAACCATGAGCAGGTCGGCCTGCACCGCGACATCGAGGGTAGACTTGAACGAAGCGACGAGCCCGTGCGGGAGGTTTCGGATGAACCCGACGGTGTCGGTGAGCAGCAGCTTGCGTGTTTTCTCGATCCATACGAGACGCGTCTTGGTGTCGAGCGTCGCGAAGAGGCGGTCGTCCACGTATGCGTCCGAGCCCGCGAGCGCGTTGAGCAAGGTTGACTTGCCAGCGTTGGTATACCCGACCATCGAGACGGCCGGCATCTCACGTTTGTCCCTGCGGTTGGAGGAGGTACGGCGCGCCTGGAGATTCGCCAACCTCTTGCGGAGTTCAGAGATGCGCCGGCGGATTGGGGCGTTACGGAGGTGCAGATGGCTTTCCCCGGGGCCCTTCATGCCGATGCCGCCTTTGAAACGCTGCTGCTCCTGAAGCACAGGGATACGCGAGAGTTGGAATTCAAGCTGCGCAAGCTCGACCTGCATTTGCGCCTCGGCGGAACATGCACGCCGGGCGAAAATCTCAAGGATGACCTCTGTGCGGTCCATGATGCGGATGCCCTTCAACGCACGCGCCAGGTTGTAGACTTGTATCGCATTGAGAGGATTGTCGAAGATGACGGTATTCGCGTGCTCCTCTTCGACGAGTCCGTTCAAGTCTACGACCTTACCCGAACCGAACATCGTCCCGCCGTCGGGTTTCTCGCGGTTCTGCGTGATTTGCCCGGCAATCTCGAACCCTGCCGTATCCGCTAGCCGACCGAGTTCCAACAGGGAGTCTGCCGATTCCGAAGGGTCATGCCGTGCGGTCACAAGCTGTGCCAGCACCGCGCGCTCGACCTGCTGTGTGTCATACAGTTTCATGTTACCCCTAAAAGGGCGATGCCCTGCTCGGGGTAGAACAAAACAAACCCATCCCCCTCTCGCTCGACACATGCCGCGAATGAACACGTTGACATACCAATCCTCCAGTTGAGGGAAAAGTATAGGCGGGTTGTCTGCGGGAGTCAACACGGAAAGCCATGGGCAATCAAAAAGGAAAAAAAGAGATGTCCATGTGTCCCGATTCATGCTTTAATATCCATCTTCATTCGGGAGAGTTAGAAATGCAGTTTTACAATAGTCTGTCGCGTAGGAAGGAGGCGTTTACGCCAATCGAGCCGGGACACGTCCGGATGTACACCTGTGGGCCGACGGTCTATCACTTCGCGCACATCGGGAATTTCAGGGCATACACGTTCGAGGATCTCTTGAGACGCGTCTTGATCTTTAACGGTTGTCGCGTGACGCAGGTGATGAACGTGACGGACGTGGACGATAAAACAATCCGTGGCGCGGCAGCGGCAGGCGTGCCGCTGAAAACGTTTACCGCACCGTTCGTCCAAGCATTCTACGACGACCTCAACGCACTCAATATCCAGCCCGCCGAACGTTACCCTGCGGCAACAGACCACGTCTCGGAAATGATTGCGTTGGTGCAACGGTTGTTCGACAAGGGGCTGGCGTATCAGTCGGATGACGGCTCGGTCTATTTCAGCGTGTCGAAGCTGCCGGGGTACGGCAAGCTGGCGCATCTTGACCGCGAGAACCTGCGCATGGGCGCGCGCGTGGCGAATGACGAGTATGAGAAAGAAAGTTACGGTGATTTCGCGCTGTGGAAGGCGTATGAAGCCTCGGACGGCGACGTGGTCTGGGATTCGCCGTGGGGGCGGGGCCGGCCGGGGTGGCACCTCGAATGTTCCGCAATGGCGATGACGTACCTGGGCGACACGTTCGACATCCACACGGGCGGCATTGACAACCTGTTCCCGCACCACGAGAACGAAATCGCGCAGACCGAGGGCGCGACAGGAAAACCGTTTGTCAACCTCTGGATGCACTGCGCCCACCTGCGTGTGAATGGCGAGAAGATGTCCAAGTCACTCGGGAATTTTTTCACCCTGCGCGATCTTCTCGAAAAGGGCTATACCGGGCGCGAGATCCGTTATGTGCTGATTAACGGTCATTACCGCCAGTCGCTCAACTTCACGTTCGACGCGCTGGACGCGGCGCGGAACTCCTTGGCGCGGATTGACGAGTGCGTGGATGCGCTCCGTGAACACAGTTCTAAAGTTCTAAATTGCGAAAGTTCTAAAGTTCCTTCGGAAGCCGCGCCAGACGGCGCGGACGCGCATAACTTTAGAACTTTAGAGCTTCAGAACTTTAGAACTGCGTTCACAGACGCTGTCAACGACGACCTGAACATCCCAGAAGCGTTTGCCGCGCTCTTTGCGCTGGTGCGCGAGAGCAACAGCGCGCTGCACCGTGGCGAGCTGAGTCCCGAAGAGGCGGCGGCAGTGTTGACGTTGTTTGACGAGATGGACACCGTGCTGGGGGTGATTCGCTTCAGGCGCGATGCGGGGGATGATGCGATCCCAGCGGAGATTACTGCGCTGGTCGCGGCTCGTACTTCCGCCCGAGCCGCGAAGAACTGGGCGGAGTCCGACCGTCTGCGTGACGAACTCGCCGCCAAAGGCTGGGAAGTGCGCGACTCGAAAGAGGGACAAAAAGTGAAGGCCATTGGGAATCACTCATAGGTATAGGTAATTCAGTTGAAACCCATTCCATTTTTTACCACAATGGACACAATGGTTTTCACAATAGTCACGAAGGAGACAAAAGGAAATCGTGTCCATTGTGTATTCCTTTGCGTCTATTGTGGTTAAAAAGCGTATCGCGACAACATCTCGTCAAGGGATGTCAGAATGGAACACGTTTATAGTGAAATCACTTTTAAAGCATACCGTAACAACATCCCGTTAGGGATGTTTCTTTCGGTAGAAGAGAACGCAAAAAAAATCATGGCATCCCATCGGGATGCCTC
>Ga0099364_10004520_pt1 | contig 21061 bp, 17 predicted proteins | sample TergutTh196P3_FD_73070 | JGI IMG/M metagenome (GOLD analysis project Ga0099364, IMG submission 73070) | Microcerotermes parvus P3 segment gut microbial communities from Pointe-Noire, Republic of the Congo - Th196 P3 | ecosystem: Host-associated > Arthropoda: Insects > Digestive system > Gut ... | reverse complement strand
ATTTAGGAGGGGGGAAGGGGGGTCTTGTGGAGTGGGGGGGGGGGGGGGGGGGTAAGAGATGTAGGAAGGAGGAGTTAGGAAATATATAAGCTTAATAAAATACATCCTGGGAATATTATAACAGGTGAGAATAAATTTAGTCAACAAATTTTATTGTCTTATCTCCCTGGAAACACTCTCAAGCAATTCCATGTCCAGCCCGGTAATTTCATGAACTTGGTCAATAGAATAACCCTTACCTAGAGCATTACGGGCAGATTGCAGGAGTCTACGGGTTAAATTCATTTATATATTTACTAGTCTAAGGTCAGTGATAAACCTTCTCAAGTCTTTGTTTTATTTCTTCTGCTGTTAAACCTTGGGCTATAAGTTCAAGGACATATTCCTGGTTTTTCTTCTGTCCTTCAATATGTCCTTCTGCATGTCCTTCTGCATGTCCTTCTGCATGTCCTTCTGCATGTCCTTCTGCTAGACCTCTAGCGAAACCTTTGGCATGCCCTGTTTCCTCAGCATATGCCATGTAACTTATATAATCCAGTTCTGTCTTTTCTGCACGCATGATTCTGGCACGTTCTATCTCATCCTGGCTTACTTTATATACTGCTTCATTTGCCATGGCTATTCCTTCCTCTGTTTCCAGTATCTCATTTATTATATTACGCTTACTTCTATCTGTCAAATATTCAAGATACACAGCCCACTTCTCGGAATGACTCATTTCTTCCACTGGTTTTTCTAAAATTGTTCTTAATTTTGTCAATTCGATTGAAATAATGGTACACATACCATTCAGGGAAGTTTTGTTTATATGATCATAATACTTAAATTCGTGATAATATTTATCATCCTGGAAAAAAGATTCATTGGCAAGGATAGTTATCTGGTATACCTTTTTTAATGCACCATAACCTTTTTTTATCCCCCTGATATCTTGACCGGTTAAGAGCCTCGCTGCATGAAATTCCATACGCCTTGTCTCCAGAGGTTTTGGGTTTAAACTCATTTCTACATTTATCAGTTCACCATCTGCTGCTCTGCAGTTTATATCCAGCCTAAATTGAATGTCATGGATATTTTCTATAGTAGGCTCATTGGTCAAAATAGATATAATAGAAATTTCTACCCCTATAAATGCTGAGACAAGCTTGGACAGAATTGCCAAAGACTCTGGTGTATCCTTGGCAAAAACTGCCTTAAAAACTCCGTCTTTTCGAATGTCCAGAATGTCATCATCTTCCTTGAAAAATATTTTTCCCATACATGCTCCTTATAAGTTTTTCCTATACTTATACGGCACCCATATGCAGAATACTTGGCTTTTTGGGAAAAAAATAAATTATTTTAATATATAAATAAATCCATGCTATAATAAGCCAATTAAACTATAATAAAGGAGCAATTTATGAGCAATCAAAATGAACAGCGGAGACCGCCTTTTGCAGAAAGACCCAGACCCACAGGAACATGGGATTTAACACTGCCTTCTTTAAAAGAAGCGTACAAGGATCATTTTCTGTTTGGGAATATAATGGACACCTGGGATTTTGATGATCAGCCTACATTGGATATGTTTGCCCATCATTACAATGCCATGACCATAGAAAACTCCATGAAGCCTATAAATATAAGTTCTGCAAAGGGTGTGTATGATTTTTCCAAAGCAGACCGCTATATAGAATGGGCAGAGAGCAAGGGTATTGCAGTGCATGGCCATTGCTTTCTCTGGCATGGACAGAGTGCTCCATGGCTCAACCAAACTGCTGAGGGTGAACCCCTTACAAGGGCAGAAGCCAGAGAAAACATGGAAAGCTTTATCAGCACCTATGCAGGCCGCTATAAGGGCAGGATAAAATCCTGGGACGTACTTAACGAAGCGATGCTGGATAAGGGTGAATATGACGGCGATTGGAAAGCCCATATGAGGCCGGATAAGGCCATGTGGTTTAGGGCTTATGCCAATGGGGCAAAAGACGGGGAACATGGTTCTGATTATGTTTATGATGCCTTTAAGCTTACAAGAAAATACGACCCCACAGCCCTTCTTTACTACAACGATTATAACGAAGAAATACCGCCTAAAAGAGATGCCATTACAGACATGGTGCTGGCTATAAACGAACAGTGGAAAAAAGATCCGGATTATGACAATAGACTTCTTATAGAAGGAATTGGCATGCAGTCTCATCAGAATTCCAAAAAGGATGCGAATCTCTTCGAAGATGCCATCAAAAAGTATATTACAACGGGATGCCAAATTGCCGTCACAGAACTGGATTATGGGTTCACAGAGGAAGAGGGTGTATTAACACCGGAACTGGAAGAAGCCCAGGCAAAGGCCTATGCCCACCTGTTCAGGCTTTACAAGAAATACTCCAAGCATATTGAAAGGGTTACCTTCTGGGGTAAAGCCGATTCCAGAAGCTGGCGCTTCAAACACGCACCTACCCTTTTTGACAGGGAGTTTAAGGCGAAAAAAGCTTTCTTTGCAGCGATTAAACCAGAGGATTTTTGAAAATATTTTTGAAGGTTAAGGCTATACCTTAATCTTTGCCCATCTTCCCCTTTTAAAGCGGATCAGGGATAGCACGTATGCGACTATGCTGTCTGAGCTTAGTGCTATCCAGATTCCCATTAAGTCTAATTGGAAGGGGAAGGGAGGGAATACCAGCACAAAACTGATTAGGGGTCTAAGTACCAGCACCCCCACAAAAGTAATTACAGCACTGAACCTTGAATCTCCCGCACCCCTGAGGGCAGAAGTATAAACAAAGCGGGCGGAGGAGAGAGTATTGGAAAGGGCAATAATTTTTAACATGTCAGCAGAGAGCTTAACAAGTTCCGGATCGTCAGAGTAAAGTCCGCAGATAAGCTCCCCTCCAAAGAAGAGCACAAGGGAAATTATTACTGCGACAATGAGGTTCATCTGCAAGGTCAATCTAACATAGATTTTAGCAAGATCCTCCCTATGCCTTCCCAGGCATTGACCCACCAGGGTAGTTGCGGCAATGCCGAAGGACATCCCTGTCATAAAGGACATCTGCTGCAGGTTCATTGCGATTATATGCGCAGCGTAGGAATAGTCACCCAGGGATGTAACAATAATTGTAAAAAGCATAACGCCTACGCGCATGAAAACCTGTTCTATAAGAGCCGGGAAACCGATGTTGAAAATGCGTTTCATCATGGGCCATTCGACACGGGTGAGTTTTTTTAGATCTATGCGGATAAACTCTTTGCCGGAGACGAGTTTGGAAAGAGCCATTCCAAAGGAAATAAACTGGGCAAGGACTGTGGCAATTGCTGCTCCCCTAAGACCCATTGCAGGGATTCCCAGTCCTCCGCCGATTAAAACAAAGTTAAATAAAATTTTGAAAATATTGGAAACACTGTTATTGTAAAAAGTTGCCTTTGTATTTCCCACACCCCTGAGGGCGGCATTCATGGTAAAGGTCATAGCCATAATGGGGAAGCCGTAGATCTGTACTCTAAGGTACATGCTTGCACCTTCGATGGTTTCTGCAGCTATATTGCCGCCTGCCAAAAAGCCGATGAGGTTATCACCCCATAAAAACATAACTATACAGAGAACTACAGAAAAGCCTATTCCCATTAGGATGGACTGACCGAGTACCGAATTGGCATTATCCTGATCGCGGGCGCCCTTAAAACGGGAGACCATTGCCGTGGAGCCCACGTTCATTGCCATAAAAGCGGAGAGCATTACAAACCTGGGCTGGGCGACCAGGCCTACGGCGCTCATGGCTCCGGGGCCGACGGAGGAAACCATGATCATGTCTATCATGGAAACTATTGATAAAAGAAAGTTCTCTGCCAATGCAGGCCAGGTAAGACCAATAATTAAGGAACGTTTTCCGGATATGCTGTCTACTTCTATATCCGGCAGAGCCTTTCTTTCTTTTACATCACTCATTAATACGTACTTCCAAGATTTCGGCTCTATGGTCTAAACCAATAGCCCTGAATATTTCGGCTGCCCTATACCAGGCTGCCCTAGACTCTGCGGGTCTCCCTGCCCTGCTCTGCACATCCCCCACCGCCTGCCAGCTGGAAGCAAGACCGAAACTGTTCTCTGCACGCCGGTCAAAACCTATCGACCGGTCTAAAGCTTCCAGAGCTGATTCATAATTTCCTGCCTGTGAACGAATTGACCCTATAAGAAACCAGGCATAGGCGGTATCTTCCAGAAAGTTTCCCCTTTCCAGAATTGTAAGGCCTCTTCTTACGGCGTTTTCTGCCTCTGTCCAGTTACCGAGTAATTTTTCGGCAAGGCCTATGGTTAAATTAAGCTGAGCCAGGGAATGAGAATTACGCCCAAAGGAAGGTATTTCTCTTTCCAGAGCGGCTCTGTAATCCTGCACCATGTTACTATTAATAGTATCATTGTTTCCCAAAAGAGTAAGGGATGCTCTGATGGAAAAAACCCGGGCAAGGGCTGCCAGTTCATTCTGCCCGGATGTAATTCCCTCGGCAGAGGCGGCTGCCCATTCCCGGAAAGCATCCTCTGCATTGCCCATGGAAAAAAGGATATTTGCCCTGGTCATGGATGTTTCAAGTCTTAGAACAGGGTCGTCGGTGCTTAGGGCAATGCGCCTTGCCTCAGAAAGGAAAATAAAGGCATCATCGTAGCGTCCCTGGTTTGCTGCCTGATTAGCCATGTTTAACTGGCTGTAGGCAATATTCCGCTGAGAGAGGTTTTCGGCAGGCCGCCTCGGCGTTGATGAACACCCCAAGAGGACGAGCAATGTGAAAACCGGGATAAAAAACTTCAACTCACTTCCTCCTGCCTTGCCGCATTAAAATCTGAGATCCCGCGGGCTGGTACCTGAGCCCTGTACTTCCGGCCTGTCGGGTATGCCGCCCCTTAACAGGGGATTATTGGTTAATGCCGTAAGTACATCTTCCGCCGTGCTCAGGGTCTGCCTTAGTTCTATAATTATGGCGGCTAACTGTGGGAGCTGAGTGGGGACAAATGCGACTGTGGTGTCCAGGTTTTCCAGTATGGAAACAACAAAACCCAGAGATGCAACAAGGCTCTGGTAGAGATCTTCTTCGGTATCGAAAAGTGTGTATAACAGTCCGTCCGGTTTATTTAACTCTTCTATTATGCCGCTGACATTTGCCAGTATCTCGTTAACTGAAAGAAGGGCAGGATTCAGGTCTTCCTGCAAACCGGCAATAACGGTAAATACATTATCCAGCGAAACATCCAGCATACTCACAAGGGAGTTAACTGTATCATCAAGCAGGAGGGGAATGGTTTCCAGGCCTTCAAGTATGATGCTTATGCTTCCCACTATGCGGCCGATTTCCGTAGAGGAAGTCCCCTCTCCCAGTGCTGTAGTTAAATCTCCAAGCAGAGTGTTTACCCGGGTTAATAAAACATTAATGCCGTCATCCTGGCGGGAAACATCGGCATGACCGAGTCGGATCAGTTCCTGAGCCTGGCGGCTTCCCAAAACAGGTACCAGGGTGCCCTCGGGAAGGACATTGCCCCTGCCGGGGTGAAACTGGAACTGGCTTCCCAGGCCGATGGGACTAGCGATATAGTCAACCACTGAGCCATGCCTAACCCTGTCGTGGTATTCTTCAAATATATAAAATACAACTTCCACATCATCATTTTCGTTAAGGTAAAAATTCCTCACATGACCTATGGTAAAACCCCTGTATTGAATTGCCATATTATTGCTTAGTCCGTCTGCTGTGAGAAGAACTGTGTAAAAGGAAACGTCCCTTCTGAACCACCTCTGGGACTGACCCAGCATAAAAAGGACAAAAACAAGGGAGGCAAGGGAAAGAATAATAAATAAGCCCACTATCTGATCTGCAAAACGGATCTTAAAATTCATTATTCCTGTTTTCCTCCGTCATGAATTCCCTGCTCTATATACCTGGCAAGTTCCTCATCATTTTCCATTTCTTCCCGGCTTACCTTCAGGGAAAATTCTCCCGCGGTTACCATTACTATGTAATCAGCCAGACCCTTTACAATACGGAAATCGTGGCATACAAAGATCACAGTGTTTTGCTCATCTATATGGCGGCGGACTATGTGAATGAGCCTCCTGGAAGAAGAATCATCAAGGGACTCAGTCCATTCGTCCAGAAACAGAAGCTTAGGTTTTAATACCAATGAACGTGCAAAGGCAATTAACTTCTGTTCCCCCATGGAGAGTTGCGAGGGTCTTATGGTTAGATCCCTCCTGTAACCTATATCATTCAAAACTTCGTAGATCCGGTTTTGCCTTTCTGCATTGTTCATCATGGGGAAATGCACCCTTAATGGCAGTTCCAGATTCTGATAAAGGCTCTGGTTTGCCCACAGGGCGGAATCCTGAAAAACCATGGCTGCTTCCCGGCGGAAATCCAGATTCTCCTTTTGACTCATGGAAAAGACATCCTTATCCCTGTACAGCACCTCCCCTTCAACGGGAACCAGGATTCCTGCACAGAGCTTCAAAACGGTGCTCTTCCCGCAGCCTGAAGGACCGATAATCGCTGTGCTCTTACCCTCCTCAAACTGGCATGAAAACTTCTTTACAATGGGCTGGTTCTGTACGGTGAAGGACACTTTCTTTAATTCAATTAAAGCCAATTTTTCCCTCACATACGCAGCACATAGTACATTGCTGAAAGTATAATATTTATTGAAATGCACCAGCCAAAAGCAGCTCCGACAGCTTTTAAGCCTGCAACGGGGACTTCAGTGCTTGCCCTTTCCACCGAAAAACCCCGTATAACTGCCACAGTGCCTATCATCATGCCGAAAAAAATGCTTTTTAATATAGTTATAAGTATATCAGAAAAAGTTAAAACTTCCAATAAGTTGGAAAAATAAACAGATGCAGAAAGCGGACTAAAAAAAGATGCTACAAGATAAGAACCTGCCAGCCCGAAGATATTAAAGTAAATATTCAGCATAAAAAGCGAGATTGTAACTCCCAGGAAGCGGGGAACGGCGAGGTAATCAATCGGGTCTATTCCAATTGAAATATATGCTTCTACTTCATGGGAAATAACCATTCCGGCAATCTCTGTGGCGATGGCTGTGGCAGACCTGGCAATAATAATAAAAGCCATTAACAGGGGGCCCAGTTCCCTTGTAATGATAATTATCAGAAGGGAATAAATCAGCCTCTCCTGGGCGATGGAAGAGAGAAAGGGAAGGCCGATAATATTTACTGCGGCTCCTATTCCCAGTGCCAAAAGGGTGCAAATTCCCAGTGCTTCCACAAAGGTAAAGAGAATCTGCATTATAAGTATCCTATGGGATGCCTGTCTTCGGTGTGAAAACCTTCCAACTCCGGTTAAAAGGCGGGCAAAAAAGCCCAAACTATATAAAGTGGATTTGAAAAAAGCTGTCATTTCTACGATAATATAATAACATAGTATAATATCTTGTAAAAGATATTAAATTCGTACAATATGTGTTATATAAATGAATAATTTAACCGAAGCGGATATTGCAAAAAATAATTTTCTAGCCCGTATGAGCCACGAAATGCGGACTCCCCTTAATGCAATCATAGGCATGTGTACAATTGCGCAGTCCTCACCGGAACAGGAGAAAATTAGTTCCTGCCTGGAAAAAATAAACGAAGCCTCCCTGCATTTATTAAGAATGATAAATGAGATCCTTGACCTGGCAAAACTGGAGACAGATAACTTAAGGCTTATTAATGACGAGTTTAACCTCCGCCGCATGATCACCAGAAATATTGAAATGGCAAAATTCAGCCTGAATGCAAAGGGACAGAGCATTACACTGGAAATGGATCCGGAGCTGCCGGAAATAATCAGCTCTGACGAGCAGATGCTCACCCATGTATTAAGCAGCCTTTTATCAAATGCCGTAAAATTTACCCCTCCCAGCGGTTCAATCATACTCACAGTAAAAATGGCAGAAATAACAGATGATATCTGTAAAGTAGAGATATGCGTAAGTGATACGGGAATCGGGATCTCTCCCGAAGCCAGGAAAAATATTTTTACCCTCTTTGAACAGGCAGAGGGAGGTCTGGCACGGGAATACGGAGGTGCAGGGCTGGGCTTAACAATTTCATTTAAGATTGTTCAGTTAATGGGAGGTGAATTCCAGGTGGAATCGGAACCGGGGAAAGGTTCCAGTTTCAGCTTCACAATTCCCGTTGAGCTCTCTGAAGCGGACAGAAAGGCACATGCACCGCAGGCAGGCCCCAAAGACGGACCGCGTTATGAAGGCTTTAATATTGTACTGGCTGAGGATGTGGAAATTAACCGCGAAATTATCATCATGCTTTTGGAGAATACAGGGGTAAATATAGACTGTGCGGAAAACGGACAGTTTGCCCTGGATCTTGTTAAAGAATCTCCCGAAAAATACAGTGCAATTATAATGGATATTCATATGCCTGTAATGGACGGCTACGAAGCATCACGAAAAATACGGGATTTTGAACAGGAGTACCACAAAGGCAATGACTATAAACGCATCCCCATTATTGCAATCACAGCAAATGTCTTCCAGGCAGATGTGGAGAAAAGCATAGAAGCCGGAATGGACAGCCATCTGGGTAAGCCGGTAGACATTGACGAGTTAATGGCAGAACTGGATAAATACCTTTTAAATATCAGTCCACCTTAAACTTGGAAATTTCCGAACCCAATATTTCTATATTCTTTTTGTTGAGAGTGCTGATTTCATTTACCCTGCCTACAACGGTTTTAATCTGAGCTGCACCCTTTGCCATATCATCCATACCGCTGGAAACTTCTTCCGTTATGCGCCTGAGACTGGTACTTTGGTCAATAACTTCCATGCTTTGTTTTGACATCCCCAATGAAGTATCTTTTACAAGACCGGTAACAGAATTTAATCTCCCGATTGCTTCCAGAATCTGGCGGCTCCCCGCTTCCTGTTCTTCCATTGCATTGCGGATCTGAGTTTCCTGGTTTGAAACAATTTCAATGTCTCCGGTAATTTTTTCGAACCTGGCAAGTACAACCTCTGTAGAATTTGTGATTGTTTCTATGGAGGTTTTGATTTTCTGCAATACCTCACTGATAATCTTTGACTGCTGCCCGGATGATTCGGCAAGCTTCCTTATTTCCGCAGCTACAACTGCGAAGCCTTTCCCCGCTTCCCCTGCATGGGCGGCTTCAATGGCAGCGTTCATGGAGAGGAGGTTAGTCTGGCTGGAAATACTTTCCATTACAGAGTTAATCTCAAGAAGACCCTCGGACTCTTTTGCAATTTCCTGGATGTCAGAAGATACCTTTTGAAGATCCATACGGCCGGCTTCTGAGGATTCATCGAGGGAGTTAATATTTGCTGAATTTTTAATCAGGGTTTCTGTAACAGAACGAATATTTGCAAGCATCTCTTCTATTGCAGATGAGGACTGAGAAACACTTTCAGCCTGTGTATTTATATGCTCATTGAGGGTATCCAGACCTTTTATGATTCTTTCCATGGTGTCATTTGATGCGGCAACTTCGCCTGCCTGTGCCATTACCTGTATTTTCATGTTTTCTATATTGTTTGTTATATCACCGACTGCTTTGGATGTGTCGTCCATGCTTTGGGTGAGATCGTCGCCGGTGTCAGAAAGGGAGTAGGTCTTGCTGTTTATCTCCTTTAAAAGAAGCCTTAGACGTTCAAAAGTTTTATTAAAGAAATCTGATAGATTCCCGATCTCGTCATTTCTGTTTACTTCCAGCCTTCTGGTCATATCCCAGTCATTGGAAATTTGGTTTAATATTTTTGCAATTACTGCAATGGGTTTTAAAAAAGTTAATATCAATATATTAAAGATTATAAATATGATGATAATTAAACCCATCATTCCAAAGAAAATAAATGTCATGCTTGTATCAAAATAATCAACCAATAAAACAGGCTCAATAACTACTATATACCAGTCAAGAGCAGGAACGGTACCGATGGCAACTTCGGTATTGAAAAGGTTAACAGATCTGATCTCTTCCCCTCTTAATACAGCTGCTTCCTCCAATATTCCTGCACCCAGAGGACCGAGGTGCTGATCCAGGGTAACTTTATCGGTTATCAGCCTGGCATTCCTCGCACCGGTAATCTCTCCTTCATTGTTAAAAAAGTAAAGGTCAGCAGTTCCGCTGTAATTGTCATATATGGAGTCAATAAAGGCAGTGATATCGATCCCGGTTCCCAGAATACCAATAGGTCTTCTTTGCTCATTGAAAACCGGTGCATTGATCCAAAGATTAATTGCATCCAGATCGGGGTTATAATTAATATTAAAATTATAAAGCTCTGTTTCATTCAAGGTCATTAAATACCAGTAATTTCCGGGATCGCTTGTATCTATATCAAATGCATAGGCATCATCAGAATAAAACCTCTTGTCCATATCATTTACCCAGAAAACAGTGTTTCCTGCAAACGCCCGCCTGTATCCGGCTATTTCTTCAAATGCCAGTTCGGAGAGTTCCGGATCATAGGGGTTCTGAAAGTACCGTTTTATTAAGGGAGAATCTGCCATTTTAATGGCAATGGCAATTTCACCATTGACAGAAGCTTCCAGAGTAATACGTTCTATATCTACAGTCTGACTTAACTCATTGGTCTTTGAATTATGAATTACACTTCTCATGGAGAGTATAAAAGCACCTGTACCACCCAGTAATATTACCAATAGGAAAATAATGGAGAAAACTATGAATCTGCGTCTCATTGATACATTTTTGGCAGCGGAGAGATCGGACATTGCGGGTACCCCCTGTATTATATACCTAGACAATTATATATTTATATTGATAGATTCACAAGAGAGGTTAAATAAATGCAGAAACGTAAAGTTATTATTATTGGAGCAGCGGGACGTGATTTTCATAATTTTAATGTGTATTACAGGGATAATGAGCAGTATGATGTTGTTGCTTTTACAGCAGCACAGATCCCGGATATTGCAGGCCGGAAGTACCCTGCAGAGCTTGCCGGAAAATTATATCCCCAGGGCATTCCCATTTACGATCAAAGTGAACTGGAAAATTTAATCCGCAGCCTGGATGCAGATGAATGTGTATTTTCCTACAGCGATATTTCCTACAATACGGTAATGGCTGTCGGAGCCAAGGTAAATGCAATGGGAGCGGACTTCACCCTGCTTGGTCATAAAAACACCATGCTGAAAAGCACAAAACCGGTAATCGGAGTGGGGGCTGTCCGTACAGGCTGCGGAAAAAGCCAGACCACAAGACGTATTGCAGAAATTCTTATCGCCAAGGGGAGAAAGGTAATCGCCGTGCGTCACCCCATGCCTTACGGTGATCTTAATGCGCAGAAAGTACAGCGGTTTGCAACAATAGAAGATCTGGCAAAGCATAAATGTACGATCGAAGAAATGGAAGAATACGAACCCCATGTTTCCAGGGGCAATGTCATTTATGCCGGTGTCGATTACGAGGCAATACTGAGGGCAGCGGAAAATGATCCTGCCGGCTGTGATGTGATTCTCTGGGACGGAGGGAACAATGACTTCCCCTTCTTTAAACCCGACTTAATGGTTACAGTTGTGGATCCTCACAGGCCGGGGCATGAACTTTCATACTATCCAGGGGAGGTAACCCTGCGTTTGGCAGATGTGGTAGTGATAAATAAAATTGACAGTGCAGACTTTGAAAACATTCAGGTAGTAAGGGCAAACATAGAAAAGGTCAACCCAAAGGCAATAGTGATTGATGCAGCCTCTACCTTAACTGTCAATAAACCGGAAGTAATAAGAGGCAAGAGGGTGCTGGTAATTGAAGACGGCCCCACCCTCACCCATGGTGAAATGAAGATAGGCGCAGGCATAGTGGCAGCAAGGCGTTTCGGCGCAAAGGAGATTATTGACCCCAGACCCTATGCAGTGGGAAGGCTTGCCGATACATATAAAACATACCCGGGAATAGGCACCCTGCTTCCGGCAATGGGTTACGGCGATGAGCAGATTAAAGACCTTGCTGCCACCATAGAGAAGGCAGACTGTGACTCAGTTATTATTGCCACCCCGATAGATCTGAACAGGGTGATAAAGATTAATAAACCAAATACCAGGGTGGAATATTCCTTACAGGAAATTGGTCTTCCCAATATGGAAGAAGCACTGGAAAAATTTTAGGCGGTAAAACATGGATGCTGATCTGATTATTATAGGCGGAGGTCCTGCAGGACTTGCAGCAGCACAATACGGAGCCAGATCCATGCTTTCCGTTCTGGTCTTTGAACATCTCTCTCCGGGCGGGCAAGCTCTTACCATAGACATGCTGGAAAATTATCCCGGACTGATACCGGCGAAAAGCGGATTTGATTTTTCGGAAGGCATGCATAAGCAGGCGGAAGAATTCGGCGCTAAATTTATTAATGAAAGCGCAGAATCCATAAGCAAAGACGGAGATGTTTTTACAGTCCATATGGGAAAGGGCCAGAAAAAAACATCATACGCAATTATTATTGCAACAGGGGCAAAGTACCGCACTCTGGACATACCCGGCGAGAAGGAATTTTTCGGAAGGGGTGTTTCATACTGTGCAACCTGCGACGGTCCCTTCTTTAAAAATAAAAAGATCTTTGTCGTGGGCGGAGGAGATGCGGCCTGCGATGAGGCACAGTATCTTGCCCGCCTGTCCGATAATATAGTTATGATTCACCGCAGAGACAGATTCAGGGCGCAGAAGGCACTGGCGGAAAGGGTTCTTGCAAATCCGAACATAGAAGTACGCTTTAATACGGTGATGAAGGAAATTAAAGGGGAAAACGGCGGGGTGGTAAAATCTGTACTGACTGCGAATATAAACGGAGACACCGAAAGTTCCCCGGCTGAAGAAAGTACCGACGGGGTATTTATCTTTACCGGCACTGTTCCGCAGAGTTCCCTCGTTTCAGGAGAGAACAATACCCTTAAAGCGGCACTGGATGAGAACGGTCATATTATTACAGATCAAAATATGGCAAGTTCCATTCCAGGGCTTTATGCGGCAGGGGACGTCAGAAACACCCCGTTCAGGCAGGTGGTAACAGCTGCCAGTGACGGTGCCATCGCAGCACATTGTGCTTCCGCATATATAGATAAACTGAAGGGTCAAGCGTATTGATGAAGAAAGTTCTGTCTCTGGTTCTGCTTTCTTTTTCGCTCATAATTTTTTCCGGTTATATTTATACAAGTTCCTCGCAGACAGAAAATACAGTCTGGGAATCAATGATCTCATTAAATCCGGATCCCCTGGAACTGGCACTCATTATTACATCGGCAATGAGCGATGAGCAGGCTCTGGCACAAACCTTTATGCTGGGCTGGTCGGGCGGGGAACCTTCTCCCCTGATTTTAAACTGGATCAGGGAACGAAATATAGGCGGAGTAAAGGTTTTTGGTTGGAACACAGATGATACATACAGACTGGCAGAAACCATAGGTATATTTCAAAATGCGGCACTGGAAACAGGATATGGCATCCCCCTGCTGGTTGCAACTGATCAGGAAGGGGGCAATGTAAGGCATGTCAGGGGCAATACCAGCGTAACGCCGGGGAATATGGCAATAGGCGCAACAGGGCTCCCCATTTATGCATATTATTCGGGTTATTATATTGGAAGGGAACTTTCACTTCTGGGAATAAATATGAATTTTGCCCCAGCTGTGGATTTATTTAATAACAGGGATTCCAGTTTAATAGGACCAAGATCCTTTGGTTCCGATCCCTATATGGCGGCTATTATGGGTGCGGCCTTTGCAAGGGGTCAGGAAGAAACAGGAATCATTGCAACAGCAAAACATTTTCCGGGTCATGGAGATACTCCGCTTGATTCCCATGGCGTACTTCCCCTAATAAACATTTCCCTGGAAACACTTTTAGAAAGGGAATTAATTCCCTACCAGCTTATGATACAGGAAGGAATTCCTGCCATTATGAGCGCTCATATTGCATTTCCACAGACACCTGGAGGAGGCACTCCTGCATCCCTTTCACCCTGGTTTTTAACAGAACTATTAAGGGAGCAGCTGGGTTACACCGGTGTCATAATTACCGACGATCTGATGATGGGTGGAGCTCTGAATTATGCACGCAGCGCTGCAATGACTGCCAGAATGGCACTGGAAGCGGGGAACGATATAATCATGATGTCTAGGACTCCTCAGTTAAATGATGCCATCTGGACTTACCTCTTAAGAACCATGGAGGAAGAAGAAGCATTCAGGGAAAGGGTGAGGGAAGCCTGCATGCGGGTGCTTGCATTAAAGTTTCAGTACCTTAATACAGAAAATTCTGTGCCATTGATCCCGGATCTGTCACTCCTTAATGCAGGGCTTCCCGATCCGGAGGGAAGGGATTTCTTCAGAAGCCTGGCTGCAAGAAGCGTAACAGTGTTAAACGAAAATAATATTTTTCCCCTAACGCATGAAAATGCAGGCAGGGTTCTTCTGGCAGGAAATTATACCGAGTTTTTTAATGCAGGAAGGAGGGCTTTCCCCGGAGCGGCAGTTTACTGGTACCCGTCATTGCAGAACATGGGAGAACTTGCCCTGCACGCAAGAAATATGGATACAGTAATACTGCTTGTTTCAGGGAGACTTTCGGCAGCTTCAATTAACCAAATAAGAAGACTGGATGCAGATGTGATAATTCTTTCCATTCTAAACCCGGGCTTTCTGGATGAACTGGACTGGGCAGACGGAGCTGTAGCAGTTTACAGTTTTTCACCTGATTCCTTTAACGCAGGTTTTTCAGCGATTCTGGGAAGGATCCCGGGAGAGGGAAGATTCCCCTTTATTATTGAGTAACATTCATGGGAAAAGATGCGTGGCGAAAAGCAGGGAAAAATGAATTCCACCAGGCTGAGGAATTTTTACGGGCAAGGGAAAAGTTTTGCGTAAGCGCATCTTCGCGTTTTCTGCATATTAAAGAAGGCTCAGGTCACGTATGGCAGCTGAAAAACCGCAGTGACAATGCAAGGGCCCTTTTACTTCATTACAAACAATCATTGTTTCCGGTTTTTAATAAAAATAATGATGTTCCCGGTCCGCGTTTTTTAAACCGTTTTTTGGGAAAGGTAAATATACACGCCCTTCAGGGACTTAAAGAAGATGTGGAAACCCTGGAAAATTTAATGGAACAGCAGTCTTACTATGTTGCAGAAAGAATAAACTACGATTTAATGAGCCTTGAAGATATGCCAAATATCGAAAATTTAAAAGAAAATATTCCGGGGCTTTTAATCCGCCTTCCCCTTCCCAAGGATACAGAAGAATTATATAAACTTCAGTCTGCATACGAGAAGGAAGAAGTGGTGCCCAAGACAGGACAGTTTGACCCTGTATCATGCAGGTATAATCTTCAGCGCATTCTGACAAATGAAAAAATACTGGTGGCAGAAATGGATGGAAGAGTAGTGGGAAAGATAAACACTTCATCAAGGTCTTTTGCCTGGTATCAAATAGGCGGAGTGTATGTAAACCCGGAATACAGAAACAGGGGCATAGCAGTAAAAATGACTGCTGTTTTTTTAAGTGAATTATTAAACCTGGGAATGAAAATCAGTCTTTTCGTAAAAAAACACAATTTATCAGCAAAAGCAGTGTATAAGAAACTGGGATTCACTTTCTCCGGAGATTACAGAATCAGTTATTATTAGTGTTCACTATTCAATAAGCATTTTTTACAATATAATCTAGTCATGGCATACCTATATGAAACCCATATGCATACAAGCCAGAGCAGTGCCTGCGGAGTATCAAAGGGACATGAGTACGTAAAGGTTTATAAAGATCTGGGTTATTCAGGTATCATGATTACCGATCATTTTTACAGGGGCAACTGCGGTATTAACCGCAATCTACCCTGGGACAAATGGGTTCACCAGTTCTGCCGCGGTTATGAAGATGCCAGGGAAGAGGGAGAAAAATGCGGTCTGGATGTTTTTTTCGGCTGGGAAGAAACATTCGAGGGAGATGACTATCTTATTTACGGCCTCGATAAGGAATGGCTTTTACAGCACCCTGAAACCCGTAAATGGACACGCAAAGAACAGTACGAACAGGTCAGGCAATACGGAGGCTGTGTAGTTCAGGCTCATCCCTTCAGGGAGAGGTACTATATACACTGCATTCATCTTTCTGCAGGGTGTGTAGATGCTGTGGAAGCGGCAAATATAGGAAACTCTGATCCTGTCAATGATGCATTGGCATGGTTATACGCTAAAAAATTAAAACTTCCTGTAACAGCAGGTTCCGATATTCATTCAGTAAGCGAAGCAAATTCTGAAACCTCAATGGGTGTCTTTATGGAAAAAAAACTGGAATCAATTAACGATTATGTAAGCGCTATTCTAAATGACAGTCTGGGTCCCATAAAAATACCCTCCGGCAGATGCGATATCAAGGGAAACGAAAATATAAGCCTTCCGGTAGATATAAGAGATAAAAAAGACCGCAGTACCGGAAGGGATCTTTGGGATTTTTTAGGCATATAGCAGGAGAAAAAAATGCAGATTGCACAAATACCCGGGAGAATAAAAGAACTCCGCGAGATACTTGAGATCAGTGTTATGGATATAGCAAAAGATATTGATGTTCCAATGGAATCTTATATTAAATATGAAACAGGTGAACTGGATATCCCGATAAGCATACTATATAAAATTTCACTGAAGCTGGGCGTAGATACCACAGTGCTTTTAACGGGAGAAGATCCCAGGATGGATACTGCCAGTGTATGCCGCAAAGGAAAGGGCGTAAAAATCGAACGCTATCCGGGTTACGAGTTTTCAAGCCTGGCGTATAACTTTAAGGGAAGAACAATTGAACCACTCCTTGTTTACCTGGACCCTTCCAGGGAAAAGGCTGCTCCGGTGTTTCACCCGGGACAGGAGTTTAATTATATAGTAGAGGGGAAAGTCCAAATCACAATCGGGAAAAAAGATTATATGCTTGAAGCCGGAGATTCAATTTACTTTAACGCAGAAATCCCGCACGGCCAGGCTGCACTGGACGGTCCTGCTGCATTTTTAACAATCATACAGGAAGGCTGAGCAGGATGAATGAATTACTTTCCAGATACTGCCCCAGAATAGAATTTGAAAGCTACGAAGATTTTTATGAAAATTACAGGTGCATGGTTCCTGAAAATTTTAATTTTGCTTACGATATTGCAGATGAGTGGGCAAAAATAAAACCAGATAAAACTGCCATTCTTTATACAAACGATGCAGAAGAAATAAGATCCTGGACTTTCAGCGAAGTAAAAAAAATATCGGATAAGGCGGCAAATTTTTTACTGAACCTGGGCATTAAAAAAGGCGATGTTGTAATGCTTATGCTCAAGCAGCGCCCTGAAGTCTGGTTCCTCATGTGCGCCCTGGAAAAAATAGGCGCTGTCTGCATCCCGGGAACCTACCAGCTCACAGAGAAAGATATTGTATACCGCTGCAATATTGCAAATGTTAAAATGCTGATAACGGCAGATGATGCAGACCTTTTAAAGAATATAGATAAGGCAGCAGCGGACTGCCCTTCCCTCTTGTTTAAAGCAGTAGTGGGAGACAATATTTCTGAAGAAATTTTATCCGGATCCTATATTGATTACAGAAAGGCAGCAGAAACAGCTGATGAAAATTTTTCCCGCCCCATGGGAGAAAGCGATACAAAAATTGACGAGCCCATGCTGATCTACTTTTCTTCCGGAACCACCGGAATGCCGAAGATGGTGCTTCATAACCACAGCCTGCCCCTGGGTCATATAGTCACGGCAAAGTACTGGCAATGCGTTGAAGATGATGAAGTTCATTTAACACAGACGGACTCAGGCTGGGCAAAATTTGCCTGGGGAAAAATTTACGGGCAGTGGATCTCCGGAGCCATAGTCGGAGTTTATGACACGGAAAAATTTTCCATACATGGTTTACTGCGGGCGGTTCAGAGATTAAAACCGGCAAGCTTCTGTGCTCCGGCGACTGCCTTTCGTTACCTTGTTAAAGAGGATGTTTCACAGTACGACTTTAGTTTCATTAAAACCACAACTGTAGCAGGAGAGCCCCTAAGCCCTGAAGTTTACAATAAGGTGAAGGAAATGACCGGCATGGAAATTAAAGAAGGTTTCGGCCAGTCAGAAACTTCTGTTATGGCAGCTGTCTTTAAATGGCTTCCTGCTAAACCGGGTTCCATGGGCAAGCCTGCTCCCCTCTTTGGACTGGAACTTTTAGATGAAGATGACGAAGCCTGCGACGACGGAATTGTGGGAAATATCAGCATTACTGCTGCAGGGAATCATCTATATTCTTTAGGAGAAAAAAATACTGCATCACTAATGTCAGATTCACGACCGCCTGGTCTTTTTATTGCTTATCTGAACGATGAAGAAGTTACAAAAACAGCATGGAATAAAGGAATCTACCGCACAGGTGATATGGCATGGCATGACAGTGAGGGCTATTACTGGTTTGTCGGACGCAATGATGATGTAATAAAGTGTTCCGGTTACCGCATTGGTCCCTTTGAAGTAGAAAGCGCTCTCATGGAACACCCTTCAGTCCTGGAATGTGCGGTAACCGCAGCTCCGGATCCAATCAGAGGTCAGGTGGTTAAGGCAACAGTGGTTCTTGCGAAGGGTTATAGTGCAGGTGAAGAACTAAGAAAAGAACTGCAAAACCATGTAAAAAGGGTAACAGCTCCGTATAAGTATCCCAGGATACTGGAATTTACCGATGAACTTCCGAAGACGATTTCAGGTAAAATTCAACGAAATGTGATTCGTGCCAGAGATAACTAATCCCTGTAGGCAAAAAAACCATAATCACCGGTGCTCCAGGAACCATAGCCGCGCACCATTGCAATATACCGCCTTCCAGACTGTACGTTATACGAAATTCTGGCATTTAAGCCTGAACCGCTGTCATCATTGGAATCCAGCATCTCCCCGGAATCTGCATCGTAAAGCTCCATAAAGGTATCTGTACTCCCTGTAGTTTCCATTGTGAGCCATCCATTGAAGCCGGGTATTAAGAGAAAGTGATCTCTGTCTCCCTCGCCCAGTATACGGAAAATTTGGTTACTCCCGTCTCCCCTGCCTATATCGTATATTATGGGGTTATTCCAGTTATTGTCAGCATTTTGAAGGTATGCCCTGATTCCGAAAGATCCGCTGGTGCTGGAACTCCATCCTGTTATAATAGCCATATAGCGGCGGCCTGCCTGAACAGAATGTGCAATCCGCGCATTATAATTGGTTCCTCCGTCATCGTTTTCTGTGATGTAATCCCAGTTATCGGCATCGAAAAATTCCATATAGGTGTCCAGACTGCCGGTGGTTTCTACAACCAATCTCCCGTCCGTATGGGGAACTATGAGAAAGTACTCTTCCCCGTTAGGTCTCAGAACCCTCTCCATTACAGGAGCATTTTCATCATGCCCTATTTCCAGTATCACAGGAAATTCCCAGCTGCTGGAAGAGGAGTCAGCCCCTATGGACAGCATCTGCTGAAGCTGACTGGTGCTGTCAAAATCTGATTGAAAGGATGCTTCCAGAGTCCTGTCCACGGAACGAACAAGGCGTGTAAAAATCCTGACAGTATCTCCCAGCACCAGAATTTCCCCGGAAACTACCCAGTCTGCTCCGGTTCCGCCGGAAAGAACTGTGTACTGCCTGTTGGAAATATTAACAAGAGAGCTGGTTAACTGACTCTGCCAATAATCTCCCAGAGGTGATAAGGCACCCCTGTATGTAAACTGGCCTACTCCTATATTTCTGATGCCGAGTTCGTTAATTCTTCTGTTAAGGCTTTCTGCCGTAGTCCTGGCTGCATTATCAAGTGTATTGATAAAATTTGCCTGATTTTGCTGTGCAGGCAATAAACCGGCAATAAAAACACAGATAAAAAACAAAACAATAATTTTTTTCATGGTTCCTCCGCTTCAGCGGACGACGGGAGTCGAACCCGCGTCACGAGCTTGGGAAGCTCGGATAATGCCGTTATATGACGTCCGCAAAAAAGTATAGAAATTCTAGTATAGTATCTATTAAGTGTCAACGTGCAGCCCCCCATTAATATAGAAAGAAAACCATATAGACATGTCTTTCTCAATACAATAAAATTAACAAACGATTAAAAAAACTGAGGGGAAAAATATGTATAGTTTAATAATATTATCCATAATATCATTCCTTGCTTTACCTTCCTGCCAGAAAGACTGGATGCCCGGAATGCCTCTTGAAAAGGAAAAAATCGTTATAGGAGTGCTTCACATCTCTGATCCATTTTCAGAAAGTTCAGGATACGCTTATGCTCATCAGCTGGGGATAAACAGCATGCAGAGGGAACTGGGGCTTGAAGATAACCAAATAATGTACAGAACCAATGTCGATTATGCAAATCCCCATGCAATAGAAGGTGCCATACGTGAATTAATTGCCAGGAGTGCAAATATTATAATTGCGACAAGCTGGGGGTACATGGATACCTGTGAAATTTTAGCAGAGGAATTCCCTGCGGTAATTTTTGCACATGCTTCAGGTTACAAGAACAACAGTACTAATTTTACAAACTACTTTGGCAGGGTTTACCAGGCGCGTTACCTTTCCGGCATTATAGCAGGCTTAAAAACCCAGACAAATATGATAGGTTATGTGGCTGCCTGGGGAAAAGATAACAGTGAAGTAACAGGCGGAATAAATGCCTTTGCAATGGGAGTGGAAAGCGTAAACCCGGATGCAAGAATTTATGTAAAGGTAACATACAGCTGGTTTGATCCCATGGGAGAAACACTGGCAGCACAGGAACTTATTTCAATGGGATGTGATGTAATAGCACAGCATGCAGATACATCAAACCCTCAAATAGAAGCACAGAGAGCAGGAGTTTGGGGAATAGGATATAATTCCGATATGAGCACTTCTGCTCCTGAAGCAGTTTTAACATCAGTTTTTTGGAACTGGGGTGCTTACTATAAATTCCTTGTAGAGAGTGTAATAGACGGGACTTTTACAACCCAGTCATGGTATGGCTCCCTCTCTGATGGAATTATTGATCTTTCACCGCTTAATGAAAATATAC
>Ga0099364_10004519_pt1 | contig 21062 bp, 16 predicted proteins | sample TergutTh196P3_FD_73070 | JGI IMG/M metagenome (GOLD analysis project Ga0099364, IMG submission 73070) | Microcerotermes parvus P3 segment gut microbial communities from Pointe-Noire, Republic of the Congo - Th196 P3 | ecosystem: Host-associated > Arthropoda: Insects > Digestive system > Gut ... | reverse complement strand
AAGGGTGGCGACGATTGCCGTTTTTTGGGTTTTTGTGAAAACCCCTATGTTTTTCTGGGAAACAGCATTTGTCTAAAGACGAAAACCCCTTGATTTTCAGCGTCTAATTATTAAACAGCCTCTAAGTGGAACAAGATTGAGCATAAACTTTTTTCTTTTATCAGCAAGAATTGGCGTGGGCGTCCATTATTGGACATGGCGACGGTCGTCAATTTGATTGGCAATACGAAGACGCAGGCGGGTTTGGAAGTGCGTTGTGTCGTCGATGAAGGAAGTTTAAAAAAAGGGCGAAAGCCCCGAAAACGAAGATTGAAGGACAAACGTGGTCGTGGGACGGCGGCAACGGACAAGCCGCCGATCTTTGGGATGATTCAACGGGGCGGTCAAGTGGTGTTACGAGTCTTGGAGAACGTTCAACAGAAGACGATTAAGCCGATCATGGAGAAGTTTATCAAGCCTGGTTCTCTTGTAAACACTGACGAATACGACATTTACGGTCGTTTAGTGGAATGGGGATACTAACATAAAACGGTCTGTCATAGTCATGGTGAGTATGCGAGGGACGAGGATGGGGACGGTTTTTATGAGGTTCATGTGAACACGATGGAGGGATTTTGGTCGTTGTTACGTAGTTGGTTGCGTCCTCATCGTGGGGGGGCGCAGGAGCGATTGCTGCTTTATGTGGGCTTTTTTCAGTTTGTGCATAATGTTCGGCGGCGTGGCAAAGCCTTACTACGGGCACTAGTAGAAGCACTTGTAGCCACCAACCCGGAACGAAGGTAGAGCCAACAATTTTTGCCTTTTGACTTGGATGCCGAAACGCACCCAATCTGTCCTTTGCGCCCCCTTGCGTCACCCATGGCGTACTTTGCGGTTAAATCCAAACTATGTTAACCGCAAGGTACGCAAAGATTGCGCAAAGGACGCAAAGAATCTATTTTTAGAGGTTCCCAGAAAGCACTATTTCCTCCGCCAGAGGCTTGTGTCCGTGATGCCGAGTTGTTTTTGAACCTCGGCAATTTGCTGCTTGAACCGCTTGGCATCTTCAGGATAGCCTGCCGTCGGTTGCAGGTCAGGAAGGTGAGATTGCCAAAATTTGTTGAACTGTATCATTGCTAATTCCCGTTGGTATTTTGCCAGCATCGAAGCCAACGCTATCGGCAATTGTGACTCCCCTTTGGCGAGGAAGCGGAACTCCAACCGCCGGTGTGCCGAAGTCAAACGATAAATACTGCCCAGGCGGCTCTGCTGGACAACTTGGATGAACTCTCCTGGGAAAAACCCGCTCAGAATATCGAGATAGTAATTCCGACCGCCATGCTTATCACAAAGGATGAGAATATCCCCGCCGGGCGGAAGTTTTTCCAGTTGACCGGCAATCAAACGGAGTGTCGCCTCGGAGAGCAATGCCCCTTTGGAAGAACAGCGGTCTAAAAGTTGGTTAAACTCTTCCGGCTCTACGGCACGGTACTGCATATCGAGGAGTCGAACCTGATGCAGTTGCAAGACCGTTTCAAATCCTGCGGCAAGTTGGTCAATTTTTTCTGCATCATTGGCAATCGGTACAGCACTTTTCAGTGCGGGATTGTTGTTCAAAGAACGGAACGTTGCAAGGAGGCTGGCTTCCAAAGCAGCCATCGAACCGCCGTGATAAAGTTTTTTCGAGTCGCCGATAACAATACCTTCCCGTTCCAGCGGGTCAAACAGAAATGTCAGCCCTCCCGAACGGGTCTCCGCCAAATCGGCTTCCCACGCGGTAACAGCGACCATGAGGGGACCCAGATTGGGTCCATAACCGGCTTCGTCTGTTCCTAGTATGATTTGTTTCATTGTTTTGTTGGGCAGAGGGAATCCGGCACCGACTTAATGGAACCTCTGAAAATGACTGTTGACCTTTTGGTTCACATCGAGGACACAACCCATCGGTACTTTGCACACTTTGCAGTTAGAAAAAGAACTTAACCGCAAAGTACGCAAGGTTGGGCTTCCGCCAGAAAGTTTCGTCCCCTCTTCCTCTGGGAGAGGGCTCGGGTGAGGGCGTTGCGCCCTCACACACCCATTGTTCCCACCCTAATCCTCCCCCAAAGGGGGAGGGGACATAAATAGGGGATAACATCTAATAGCGAAAGCCTTGTTGTCCGCGACTCTATCCTGACTCTACCCCGGTACTATCCCGCACTCAACACCATAATCACCACATCGGCATTCTCGTTGGGATTGTCCTCAACCTGCTTATGATTGTGCGTGTCTAAAGGAATCGAAATATGAATCCGTATATTTTTCTTTTTGCAAAAATCCTCAAAGTCCGCAAGCGTTAAAAAACGGACATCCGAAGTGTTGTACCATTCCATCGGCGCAGAATCATGAAGAATGCGCGGCGCACGTCCCTCTTTCGATAACCGGCGGCGGTGTTCGTGATAACCCAAGTTCGGAAAACTGACAATGCAGCGTGTTCCCACCCGCAACATTTCGTCAAGCACAAACTCAACATCCTTAATCGTTTGCAATGTCTTCGACAAAACTACAAAGTCAAACTGATTGTCCTCAAACGCTTTCAATCCCGCATTCAAATCCGCCTGCACCACATCAATGCCGCGCTGCATCGCTTGCAAAACATACTGTTCGTTAATCTCCAATCCGAGTACCTGACTGCCCCCTCCATTGGCACTGCCTCGTTGTCGGAGTCTTGCCAAGAGTCCTGCTTTGCCGCAACCGAGGTCAAGCACCGAAGCACTGCGGGGAATCAAATCGAGTATCTGTCCGTAGTCCAAACGATCCGGTCGAGAGAACGGCGGCACACCTCCCGATGTTTGTTCGTAGGCAACGCTTTTCAGAAACGCACGAATCATTTCGCCGTAAAGATGGAAATCATTTTCCAACAGAAACGCATCATGTCCGCACTCACTCGGCACATCGCAATAGTTGACCCGCTTGCCCAGTGCGAGCAGTGCTTCCGCAATTTCTCTCGACAAAAAGGGCGGAAAAAGCCAGTCGGACGAAAAACTGATAATCAACCATCGGCACATTGCCTTTCGCAGTGATTTTTTGAGTGCCTCCGGCGTGCTGCCCAAGTCAAAGTTATCATTCGCTTTCGTGATCGTGATGTAACTATTCGCATCGAACCGCTCCACGAACTTGTCGCCTTGATACGCTAAATAGGAACCGACGGAAAATTTCGTTTCAAACTTGGTATCGACTTTACGTCCTTGTGTCCGCGTTGCATCAAATTTTTGCATCATCGACTCGCGTGAAAGATAGGTGATATGTCCTAACATTCGTGCGATGGCGAGTCCGTCGGCGGGAATGGTGCCGTGGTCGTGATATTGTCCTTCGTGAAAATTCGGATCGCTATGGATAGCATTTCGGGCAACGATGTCGAATGCCAGTGCTTGACTGGTGAGGCGTGTGCCTGCTGCAACGGGCACGGCGGCGGAGAGCCGGTCGGGAAACCTCCTTGACCATTCGATGGCATTGAATCCGCCAAGTGAACCGCCGACCACTGCGAGTAGCCGTCCGATGCCGAGGTGGTCGATCAATCGGCATTGGGCTTCAACAATATCGCCGATGGTGATTTCGGGAAAGTCTATGCCGTATCGTTTGCCGGTGTTCGGATTGATGTCATGGGGACCTGTCGACCCTCGGCATCCGCCGATGCAGTTGGGACAGATCACGAAATACTGGTCGGTGTCGATGGGTTTTCCGGGTCCAACGAGGATTTCCCACCAGCCGGTATCGTCATCGGCATCGTGAGAGGCAACGTGGGAGTCGCCGGAGAGAGCGTGGCAGACGAGTACGGCATTGTCCTTTCGGGCATTGAGTTGCCCGTAGGTTTCGTAGGCGATACGGACTTCTGGCAGGGTTTCGCCAAGTTCCAATGGTAGTGGTTCGTGGAAGGTAATTTCTTGCAGATATTTCAGCGGATTCGCATTGCGGATGGAGTCGGAACTGTCGAAGGTCATTGAGGGCAAATCGTTAGCCGCCGCACTCGTGCGGCGCAAGCACACGGTTATTATACCATAATCGGAGTAACGTTATCAGAGCCGCAATCGGTAGATTGCGCAACGCACAGAGCCCGACGCGTAAGCAAGGGAGTCCCTATCTTACGATACGGGCTCTGTGAACGTTTGCAAAAATTTTTTTCGGGGGGGTATTGCACCGCTCGCAAAATCGGATAGACTCCACGGTAGTTTTCAAACATCGGAGTATTTTTATCGAAATATACTGAAAAGATTGAACAAAATTAGTTGACGAAAAGTCATTTGTCTTACTCCAAAATCGTAGCGGATTCCCATTAAGACTGACATCATACGCATACTTTACGTCCCGTAGTGCTACGGGGTGTCGGGTTATGTTGTGTATGATGCGGTTCTTGCTACGATACCGGGAGTAAGCGACGTGATTGCTGATGCCCTTTCTTTGTGTACCTGCCGTTTGGGTAGGTTATCTTTGGAGAGGTCGGTGCGTTCGATGTGCGTCAACTGATGGAGATCAGTCCTAACCCAGGGAGAGATCATCATGAAAAAAATTATTACCTTTACCATTTTCGCTACCGTCCTGTTCGTTTTTACTCTGTTTTCCGGCTGCGGCAATAAGTGTGAGAGTTGCGGCGGTAAGGGGTACAAAGTGTGTTATACATGTAATGGTACAGGAAACATAGAATTCATGGGGAGGTGGCATACTTGCGGATGTGGTGGGGACGGTGTTATACCTTGTTTTACATGTGCAGAGGCAGGGCGAGTAAGGTACACCGACTATTAAATCGAGGCACAGAAACCCAAAATACAAAAGTCCTTATTACCATGTTCGGGGTAAAGGCATGGGATAGTTTAATCGGGCAAATGCTCAGGAAGGAAAGGTAAGATGATTGACTTGACTCTGATATTTATAGGCGCATGGGTTGGTTGCGTCTTTATGTCATTATGGGTGTTGCGACTGTTGTTAAACATGAAATACCTACACGGTCAGCAATACGTGAACTTTCTGTCTTGGTGGAGTCGATCACCACTTGCTATGCTTGCGATTAGAGATTGGCGTGATGCAGGCAATCGTGATGCAGAAAAAAGAAATGCTATCGCCGATCAATACATTGCGGGCAAAATTAGCAAAAAAGATTTTAACTCTGCTATCAAACGATTAGGACGTTAAATCAAAGCATCCTTGGCTACAATTTGACATACCTTTATCCCACATTAACACAATGCCAAACTTTTATTACACAGACGCAAACGGACAAAGACAAGGAGCGTTCACGCCTCAAGAGGTCAAAGAACTGGCGATGCGGGGAATTATTACGCCCGATACGCCATTAGAGACAGATACCGGAAAGCAAGGTAAAGCTGGACAGATTAAGGGGCTTTTTCCTGTATCGCCGGTAACTGCTCCGTCGCCGAGTCCGTTTACCGCTCCCCTTGCAACGGTCAAGCAAACGACACATCTTGGAACGTCCGCTCCTGTTGCAATGCCGCATGTCGTATCGCCATCACAGGGTTATGATTACAGAAATGTTGCCTCATTACACCGGTTGTCTTCTTGGTCAATCAATCTATTCCTCATGATGCTTGGCATAGTGGGCATTATACGGACAGTAAATACTGATGGAAATGTAGTATTGATTATCCTCTGTTTTGTGATAGTACTCGGAGCAATCGGTTTTTCGCTATTTTGTGTGGTTCGTCTGGCAACGTCGCTTCAATTTGGGATAGGTGCTATCGTAGCCTTTGCGATGTGTATTTTCCCGGGAAATTTTCTGATTATTCCCGCCTTGATTCCCTTTATCTGTGTGTACTATCGTGCCAACAAGATACTCAAACAAGCCGGATACAAAATTGGCTCAATTGGAGCAAACATGCAGCAGTTCGGTGAGACACCACTTATTCCAGAGGGGATTCAAGTATTGCTCTACTGGATCACTATGATCATTGCCTGCGCTGTGCTATTTATTAACGGAATTTCGATGCCGGATAAAAGCGATTCGCCAGAGGCAGTGCGGGGTATTGTCAGGGATACCGAAGTCGTTGCATTGCAAACCTATCGAGACAGTGAATACGGCTTCAGTTTTCGCTATCCCGGCGATTGGCGAGGGGTGATACGACCAATAGATGCACCATCCATGCTCGTTCTCGTTACTGGACAACTTGATGGCGGTATTTTCCCAAATGTCAATGTGATTGCAGAACCATCCGATGGCGATGTGTCCAACGAAGATTTGCTCAAAATACCAAGAGCAACACTCCAGGTGATACTTGAAAATGATGGTCTTGATAATGTGCAGATCAAAGATTTCGGAATCAGGAAAATTGGCGGTATAGAATGTCTTTTTTGTCATTATCAAGCAACTGTAGAAGAAAAAAATATAGAGGTGCTTTCCTTTATGTTTATGTACAAGGGCAAAGAATTTCTTGTTAGAGCAATGGACGGTCAAGGCAATTTTGACAAAAATCGTGCTATTTTCGATTCAATTATCAGTTCCTTCCAATTCGATTGAACTGTTTGGAAAATTGCATCGTTCACGCTTGCGTCGAACTTTTGCATCATTGACTCGCGGGAAAGATAGGTGATATGTCCTAACATTCGTGCGATGGCGAGTCCGTCGGCGGGAATGGTGCCGTGTTCGTGGTATTGTCCTTCGTGAAAAGAATATTACGTTTCCGACGGATGCAAAACTTCTTTCCCATTGTCTCTTCAAGTTGTCAAAGTTTTGTCTTCATCACAAGATCACGTTGCGTCAATCGTATGTCCGCAAGGCGAAGCAGACTGTTCGCAAGGCATCGGGTTATGGTGCGGCACGGCAGTTTGGCCGTTTGAAACAATGTAATCAAGACTTGAGGAACTGGGTGGGTACTGCGGGACATTGACCGCAAGCGTGAGAACAAGGTACTTTCCGCGAACTTCACGAAGTTGATAGGGATTGCGGAGAAGGTACAATTGCAAGAGCGGAACACACCGAAGAAGATTTATTCCTTACATGAGCCGGAGGTTCAGTGTATTGGCAAGGGCAAGGATCACGTTCGTTATGAGTTTGGACAGAAGGCGGCTGTAGTGATCACAAACAAGGGAAATTGGATTGTGAATGTGGAGGATTTGCCTGACAATCCTTATGATGGTCATACTTTGGCGAAGTCCCTTTCAGGAGCGGAGCAAATGACAAAGGTTACGGTGACGGAAGCGAATGTGGACAAGGGTTATCGTGGACATGACTACAAGGGATCGGCGGTGGTTCGGAGAGCGGGTTCGAGTAATGCGGGCTTGAGTGCATCGGAATTGAAGCGTAAGCGTCGCCGGAGTGCAGTGGAGCCGGTGATCGGACACTTGAAGTCAGATCATCGTTTGGACAGATGTTTTTTGAAGGGGCGTGAGGGAGACAGGTTGAATTTGATTGGGAGTGCTGCGGGTTTTAATATTCGCAAGTTATTGAGTTTGTTGGGCAAGGGGACATTTTCCCGTGCGCTGTGGGAATTTTTGTATTGTTGTCCTTATTTCCGGCGGTGCTCGGATGGTTGGATCAAAAAAACTGCCAGCCGACTGCACTGGAAAATTGTGACTCCATGATAGAGGGGCTTTTTCTGACCCGACTATCTATAACTGCCGGGGGCAACCAGCGGAACGCCGACTCAATAACTCCCCAGTACCCGCCTAGGGTTTCAGCCCTAGTGCCTTGTCCCTTCAAAAAATTGGGGTGTAAAATTCGTTTGACATTGAAAATATCGGTGTAAAACGTGAACGTTGTCCCAGTTTTAGAAAGAGACAAGGCACTAGGCTATAATGCCTTGCCCTTACAGGGCGGTTTTTGTGTCGATACTATTGCTCTATTGACAGTGTTTTGATGTGGATTTATTAGGCTACAAACGCCCTACTACTACACCGTGTCTTCAATGATAGAGATGATGTTTCGCACAAAGGCACGAAGGAATTGACGGCAGTTTAGACTCCTTTGTGTACTTTGTGCCTTTGTGCGAGGAAAAATTGGAAAACAAATAATCAATGCCATTTACTATCCCTGTGAACTCCAAAATTTGCCCACAAAATTTTGATGCACCCGATTTCCGATTTCCGCTGTGCGCGTTTGTAGGACTTGACAACACGAACATGAACGGCTAGACTTTCGCGGTTGGACTTTGGATGTTCCCATTTTCAAGGAGTAAGCCATGCCGAAATACTTTTTGTCCCGCCTTGTGTGTCTGTGCCTCGTATTAGCCGCTATTGTTCCGCTTGTCGGCTGCGATGAAAACACCAAGAAAAATATTGCAATTCTGGGTGGAGCAATATCCAGCGGGATGGCGCAGACGCAACATGCTCAGAGTCTCTACCAAAGACCTGATTGGAAAGCGGAAGAATACTTTGACGATCCAAAAGTCATCAATCTCTGCAATGCCGTTAGGAAACGAGATCTCGCACTCATTGACAGATTGATCGCCGACGGTGCAGACGTTAACGCTAAGGGGAGGGGAGAGATGACTCCTCTGCTTTGGGCAGATGTGCAAGGTCATCCATGGAATAAGCCGCCGTCGCTCTCCCAGCAAAAGCAGCCTGGATTTACTGGACGGTGGTTGGAAGCAGAGTATGATGCCGTGCATCTGACAATTTTCACAAAACTTCTCGAACATGGTGCCGATCCGAATGTTCCGGCTGGAATTTTCCTAGAAAATGGAGAAAGATGGTACATCATCCAGGCTGTTGCTAGTAACCTCCCTTATTTTGAAGCAGTGATGAAAAATGGCGGGAATCCAAACTTGACTTCCACATATCGAAAAGGCGCATCACTTTTGCATTTAGTGCATGATGCCCATTCACTCCAACTGTTAATTGATGCCGGTGCTGATCCGAATCAAACCGATGATGACGGATTGCCTCCTTTGATGTCTGCTGGCACTGGTGAGAAGGCACTCATACTTATCGAGGCGGGAGCAGACTGGCTGATGGCAAGTCCTGAAAATCCCGATTATCTCGCGATTATCGTGAATAGACTTGTATGGCGTGATGTTCAAACCCCGTCTTCTATGAAACTGATTGAAGTATTAGAGGAAAAAGGTGCAGATTTTGATCTCGAACGGGAAATCATCGGGACACCGAGGGGTAAAGACCGAGAAGTGCTCCAACAACAAAGGCGTGAGTTATACGAACGAATACTGCAAGAGAGAAGACTACAAGCGGAGGAATGAAAGAGGAAACTTCAAATTTTACCGTATGGTAAAACGATACCCTCCCTTCCAGAAAGGAAGAGAGGGCTCGCGAATGAGTTCTCGCAGTTCGCGGATATACTTGGGGCGAGCCAAACGCGGGGAAGGTCGGCGAGGACTTTGGCATCGATACTATCGGACTTGTCGATGGTTTGTTTCATTCGTGCAACGCAATAACAATGAATAAAATAATTGGCAAAACAATTCTAAAGCAAGAACGAATTCAGTCATTGTGGGGGGGGTACGGCGAACTGCAAAGATGTTCTCTGCAAAATTATTCCGCCCCTGTTGTGGTCAAAAAGATTCAAATTCCAAGTGTAAGAACCTTGGACAAGCCGGAACTTTTTTCTCACAAACGCAAATTAAAATCTTATCAAGTGGAACTTTTTTGGTATCAACATTATGCACACCGTTGTAATGAGTTTTGTAAAATACCAGCATTGCTCGACAGTGAAGTCCAAGAAAATGAGATTTATTTTGTTTTAGAAGACTTAAACGAGGCAGGTTATCCTGTGCGAAAATCGTTTTTGCAGTTAGAGGGGGCGCAATTAGAAGAGGCTAAAAATTGTCTTTCTTGGCTTGCCAACTTTCATGCTCTATTTCTAGGAGAAAAACCGCATGGTCTTTGGCAGACGGGGACTTATTGGCATTTAGAAACACGTCCTTATGAACTGCAAAACTTGAAAGAAAAAGATTGGATTTTAGCGGCACCTCTTATTGATGACGTATTATCGAAAGCGAAGTTTTTAACTTTTGTCCATGGAGATGCCAAACTGTCAAATTTTTGCTTTTCCCACAACGGCTCGTCAAAGAGTGGCTCGTCAAAAAATGGCTCGTCAAAAAACGGCAAAGTGGCAGCAGTCGATTTTCAATACGTAGGCGGAGGGGTCGGCGTTAAAGATGTCGCTTATTTTTTGGACAGTTGTTTTCCAGAAGATTTTATAGAACAGAACGAAACCGAACTGTTAAACTTCTATTTTAACACACTCAAAGACATAGTACGCAAGTTACACCCGCAAGTAGATACCGAGGCGTTAGAAACAGAATGGCGTAGGCTTTATAATTTTGCTTGGGTTGATTTCTATCGTTTCCTAAAGGGCTGGGCATTTGAAAATCATAGAATTTCCAACTATACAAAGAAACGAACACAAAAAGTTTTTCATGAAATTTTAGTTCAATGAGAATGACCAAACCCCGCCGATTGTCCCGGAACGTGATTCCGGCACAATGACAGGAACGGGCAGTGCTTCCAAATAACTGCTGAAACCTCCTGAGGCTTGCTTCTAGTGCGGACTGCAAAGAACACCTGCAAAGAACACAAAGAAAAAGTTTCCTTTGTGCCCGTTTATGATATACTATCGGGGAACCTCTAAAAACAGATTCTTTGCGTCTTTTGCACAGTCTTTGCGCCCCTTGCGGTTAAAATAGTTCAGGTTTAACCGCAAAGTACGCCATGGGTTACGCAAGGGGCGCAAAGGACAGATTGGGTGCGTTTCGGCACCAAGTCAAAAGACAAAAATTGATTGTTAGAGGTTCCCTGCTATTAAAGGGCACCATCCATGACACACGCGGCAACAGGACGTACAAAACTTGCAACGGCATTAGCGCATCGTGAAGGAGCCATTCCGCTCGATATAGGCTCAACCCGTGTTTCGGGAATGCACATTTCCTGCGTTGCCGCTCTCCGGCAACACTTCGGGCTGGCACCGGAACCCGTCAAAGCCTTTGATCCCTATCAGATGCTGGGTCTCATCGACGATGACCTCAAAGAGGCTCTTGGGGTTGATGTCGCCGGAGTTTTCTCTCCTATGAACATGTTCGGATTTGAGAACAAAGATTGGAAAGAATGGAGAACCCCCTGGAATCAAGTGATCTTGGTTGGCGGCGGTTTTCAAACCGACGAAACGGACGACCGCATTTTCGTCTATCCCGGCGGTGATCGCACAGTAATGCCTTCGGGAGTCATGTCGAAAAGCGGCTATTTTTTCGACACGATTATTCGTCAACCGCCGATAGACTGGGACAATCTCAACGTGGAAGACAATCTCGAAGAGTTTGGTCCCATTTCCGACCACATTCTTGAATCGATGAAGGAGCAAGTGTCGAGAATTCGTCCGACCAGACGCGGCATCGTTATTAGCGTTGCCGGGACAGGATTCGGGGACATTGCCAGTGTTCCCGCCCCGTTTTTGAAGAATCCTAAAGGGATTCGCGACATCAGCGAATGGTATATGATCACGGCATCTCATCGGGATTATGTCCGAGCCGTTTTTTCCCGGCAACTGGAAATGACGCTCTCTAATCTTTCAAAAATCCGCCAGACACTCGGTGAAGACATTGATGTTCTCAATTTGTGCGGGACAGATTTCGGCACCCAAAACTCAACGTTCTGCTCGCCGAAAACATTCCGCGAACTTTGGTTTCCGTTTTACAAAGAAGTGAACGACTGGGTACATACGCACACGAATTGGAAAACGTTCAAACATTCCTGCGGGGCGGTGGCGGATTTTTTACCCTTGTTTGCCGAATGCGGATTCGACATTGTGAATCCGGTACAGTGTTCCGCCAAGGGAATGGACCCGCAGACCATTAAAGATGCCGTCGGTGATCGGCTTGTTTTTTGGGGCGGCGGAATCGATACGCAGCATACCTTGCCCTTCGGAACGCCGGAAGAGGTACGTCAGCAAGTCTTGGAGCGTTGTGCCATTTTTTCCAAAAACGGCGGATACGTTTTCAATACAACTCATAATGTCCAAGCCTTAACACCGGCGGACAACATCGTTGCCATGTTCGATGCCCTGCGTGAGTTTACGCTGTCAATAGCATGAAATTGTACTTTGCGTCCTTTGCAGGAACTTTGCGAACCTTGCGGTTAAAATAGTTCGGACTTAACTGCAAAGTACAAATTTGGTGCATTTCGGCACCAAGTCAAAAGGCAAAAATTGATTGTTAGAGGTCCCTTTTAGCATTCACACGCCAACGGCTACATTTTTTCAATAATAAAGGACATATTCCTTTCCGATGTATGAATCTCGACCGGCAAGCCGTACACGCTCTCAATGAGTTCCGGTGTCAAGCCGTCGCGGAGAACATTGCCGACAAGTTTGCCGTTTTGGAGCAGTAAAAACCGATCAGTGTAACGTACCGCAACGTTGATATCATGCATCGTGAGGATTGCCGTCAAGTTTTGCTCCCGAACTATTTTACGCAGTAACACCAGTATTTCAACCTGATTTTTAAGGTCAAGCGCACTGGTCGGTTCATCTAACAAGAGCAGTTTTGGTTCCTGTACCAGTACCCGCGCCAAAGCGGTTTTTTGACTTTCGCCTCCGCTGAGTTGATCTACCGGACGCTGTGCCAATGCGTCCAGACCGAGACGAACGAGCATCTCTCCGACTTTTTCAAGGTCATCTTTTGAAGCCTTCCATGTAAAATAGGGTTTTCGTCCCAGTAACACCGATTCAAAGACGGAAAGCGGTGCCGTTTCTACCTTTTGCGGAACATACGCGATCAAGCGGGCGCGTTGTTCTGCGGTGCACTGAGCGATTGCCCGGTTGTGTAACGTTATTCCCCCTTGTTTCGGACACAAAATTCCGGTCAAACAGCGGAGCAAAGTGGATTTACCCGAACCGTTGGGACCCAGTACCGCAAGAATTTCACCGGTATCGGTTTCAAACGAAACATCTGAGAGTACGTTTCGTTTGCCATACGAAAAATGGAGATGTTGAACATTCAGCATGAGACACCTCGCTTTCGGAGTAACAGGGACAGGAAGACCGGCGCACCGATAAAAGCGGTCAGGACTGAAACGGGCAAGATACGCGGTGCCATCATGAACCGGGCAGCGGTGTCGGCAAGAAGTAAAAGCAGCGCACCGCACAAAAGGGAAAAGGGCAGGAGGAACCGGTAGTCCGAACCAATCAACAGCCTCGCAAAATGGGGAACGACCAAGCCGACAAAGCCGATGATCCCAAGAAGGGAGACGAGAACAGCCGTAATGATGGAGGACAACAGCATCGTCCCTATCCGCAAACGCCGTGCCGGAACACCCAACCCCAGAGCGGTCTCTTCTCCGAAAATCAAAGCATTGTAGTTCCAACTTTGCATAACAAAAAAGATGGAAATAGGGGCAACAACCAGCGTCATCATCGTTACGTCTGTCCAATTGGCTCTTGCCGTATCGCCGAAGGTCCAATAGACGATGGCGGCTAATCGTGAATCGTCCACCATGTATTGCAGGAACATCAGTCCGGCGGAAAAGAGCGAACCGAGTGCAACACCGATTAAAATAATTGTTTCCGACCGGGTACCCCGAAACCGGCTCAACAGGAGAATGGCAACGGTCGCCAGCATCGCGAAGACAAAGGCACCCAGTGCAGTACCGCTGCGTGCAAGACCGGCTGGCAGTCCGAGTCTTGCCAGAGTGTCCCCCAGCATAGCGGCACTTCCGCCGCCGAAAACTAGAGTAAGAGCCGCCCCGAATGCCGCCGCATGTGAAATTCCAAGCGTGAAAGGAGAGCAGAGCGGATTGCGCAGCACCCCTTGCATCGTCGCCCCGGCAATCGCCAATCCCGCTCCGGCAACGAGGGCGGTCAGTGCCTGCGGCAAACGGATACTCAAGACAGTGCGAACCAGACGGGGATCTGCATCACCGCCGCAGAGAATGAAAATCGTATCACGGAACGGAATCGAGGCGGCACCCACGGAAACAGCAAAACACAATGCCGCCGGAAGCAGGAGTGCGGCAAGAACCAACAACACGATCCGAAAAGTTAGGGACTTGGTGTATCCTTGTACCGCAGTTCGCGTTGTACGAGTCATATGTTTTGATAGGGCAAGAGAGATCGTAAAGGGTACGAAGTTGTACTTTGGCGCAGTACACCATTTTTCCATTAAGGGAACCTCTAATAATACATTCTTTGCGTCCTTTACACAACCTTTGCGTCCTTTGCGGTTAAATCTTCTTTTTTTTAACCGCAAGGACGCTATCTCCAATTCCGTGCCGTTTATGGTATATTGGGAGAATGCAGAAGACCCTAAGCATTGTCGGCGGCGGGCTGGCGGGAATTGCCGCCGCAGAAGCCGCCTGCGCGCAAGGGTATCAGGTTGCCCTCTTTGAGCGATCCGGTGTCCTCGGCGGAAGGGTCGCGTCCCTCTTTGAACCCGCACAACAACATTGGATCGACACCGGACAGCGTCTCATTCTCGGATGCTGCACGGAAGTCCGCAGCATGCACCGGCGGCTTGGTCTTGACCGGTTTTTTTCCCGAACCGATACTATTCCCTTTGCAACACTCCCACAAAATAAGCCGCCGCAACACTGGGCATTAACGCCTTCCTCTTTTCTACCGAAACGCTGGCAACTTCTCCCCTCTTTTCTGACCATGCCGGTACTTCCCTTTTTAGAACGGCTGAAAACCGGACTTCTACTCAAACAATTAGACCACGAAATCCTGCCCGACATCACGATTGTCGACTGGTTCCAACGAAACAACGTCCCGCAAAACGCACAGGATGCTTTTTGGCTGCCCCTCATTTTGAGTTCATTGAGTGAAATGCCGGAGTATGCGGCTGCCCAAGCATTGCAGAAGGTCGTCCGCAATGGATTTCTGACGGGACGCGAGGGGATGTCGGTTTACCTGCCGACGGTGCCGCTTCGGACAATCTATCACGATACCGCTGCAAAAACACTGGCGGAGAAGGGCACATCGCTCCGCTTTTTCAAACGGCTCCGGTGCTTACACTGGGAACAAAACGATCCCGACGGTCTGCCGGCAATCACGGCATTGGAGTTTTCCGATGGAACGCTCGAACAATCAGACCGGCACATTTTGGCACTACCGGCATTTCAACTTTGGAAGGTGCTGGAAGCCTCCGGCTTAACCCATTTTGCGGCACAACTCGGTTTGGAGCGTTTCGAACCCGGTGCCATCACCACCGTACATCTTTGGCTGAATCGTCCTGTATTGCCGCCCGGCAAACGTTGTTGTGCCCTGTCGGGCGGGATTGGGCAGTTTTTGTGTCAGCCGCACCATGAAGAAAACTATTACACCGTTGTTGTCAGTGCCGCACATCGGCTCCTGTCCGATTCGGAAATGACGGCGGGCGGCAGCAAAGAGTTTGCGAATCGAATCTTGGAACAACTTCGCACCACGTTTGCCATCCCAACACTGCAACTTTTGCACCACCGCACGACGACATGTTTTGAAGCGACTTTTTCACCGAAACCGGATATTTATGTCCAGCGTCCCGAATCGGCGGGATTGTTCACCAATGGAGTGATTGCAGGCGATTGGACGCAAACCGGCTTTCCGGCAACCATGGAAGGAGCCGTCCGTAGCGGTCTCACTGCTGTAAAGTCCGTAGAGAACATCGGCGGTGTATTGTAAATTGTCCTTTGCGGTTATTTTTTAACCGCAAAGACGCAAAGGTAACGCAAAGGACAATTCATACCATCGACTCATACCCTCTACGGCAGGCGCGGCGGAGCCGGTTGACGTTTCCTCTAAAAACCGTTAGAATGACACAGAACGATTATTGTGCGGACAAGGGGTCGGCACTCGAAATTTTCATAAATCTTTACATACCTTTATTTTATGGCTAAATACGTTTACAACTTCGGAACAGAAACAACCGACGGCGACGCAACCATGCGTAATCTCCTCGGCGGAAAAGGGGCAAACCTCGCCGAAATGGCAAAAATCGGACTGCCCGTACCCGCAGGATTCACCATCTCCACCGAAGTCTGCACCTACTTCTACGCAAACGGCAGACAATACCCCCCCGAACTCAAAGCACAAGTCGAGCAGGCAATGGCTGACATCGAAAAAACGATGGGCAAAAAATTCGGCGACACCAGAGGATTGCCCCTCCTCGTCTCCTGCCGCTCCGGCGCACGAGACTCCATGCCCGGTATGATGGACACCGTTCTCAATATCGGTCTGAACGACAAAACCGTCGATCTTCTCGCCCACATGTCCAAAGACGAACGCTTCGCCTGGGACTGCTACCGACGCTTTATCCAAATGTACGGCGGAGTCGTACTCGATATGAAGCCGCACTCCAAGACCGACCACGATCCCTTCGAAGAACTGCTCGAAGCCAAAAAGGAAAAAGCCGGGGTCAAAGAAGACTCCGAACTGAAAGCCGAACACCTCAAAGAACTCGTCAAAGAATTCAAAGCCGCCGTCAAAAAACAGACCGGCATGGACTTTCCCGAAGACCCGATGGAGCAAGTCTGGGGCGGGATCGGTGCCGTCTTCGGCTCGTGGATGAATGACCGCGCGATTGTCTATCGCCGAATGAACGGTATTCCGCACGAATGGGGAACCGCCGTGAATGTGCAAGCGATGGTCTTCGGAAACATGGGAGAAACCTGTGCGACCGGCGTGGCACTGACACGAAACGGTGCGACCGGCGAAAAGGGAATCACCGGCGACTACCTCATTAACGCTCAAGGCGAAGATGTCGTGGCAGGAATTCGGATGCCCAAGCGGATCGAAGATACATTGGGGAAAGACATGCCGAAGTCATGGAAAGAATTCTCGGATGTCGCCATGAAACTGGAAAACCACTACAAGGACATTCAGGACATCGAGTTCACGATTGAGAACGAGAAACTTTGGATGCTCCAAACCCGAAATGCCAAGCGGACAGGTTTTGCTCACGTTCGTGCCGCCGTCGATATGGTCAACGAAGGGTTGATCACTCCCGAAATGGCAATCGCCCGGATTCCCGCCAACGACCTGACGCAACTCTTGCAGCCGGTATTTAGCGGTGCAGGTTTGAAAGGCAAAACGCCGCTCGCCAAGGGGATCAATGCTGGTCCCGGTGCGGCAACGGGACAGATTTATTTCCAGCCCGACGAAGCCGAGGCGGTTTGGCAAAAGGATAACAACGCCGCCATCATTTTGGTGCGCCGTGAAACTACACCGGAAGACCTTCGTGGTATGAAGGTAGCGAAGGGGATTTTGACTTCGTCCGGCGGGGCGGCTTCGCATGCCGCTTTGGTCAGCCGGCAGATGGGGAAAGCCTGTGTCTGCGGTTGCGATGCCATTTCGATTGACTACAAAGCCGAAACGATGACCGTCGGCGGCAAGGCATACAAGAAAGGGGACTGGATTTCGGTGGACGGTTTCAGCGGAAACGTCTATGAAGGGCAGGTTCCGACTGCGCCGTCCGAGGTGTTGCAGGTGCTCTTCGACAAGTCGCTCAAACCGCAGGATGCGCCGATGTATCAGTGCTTCCATCAGTTGATGAGTTGGGCAGACCGCTATCGCAAACTGGGGGTGCGTGCCAATGCGGACAATCCGGCGGAGTCCACGCAAGCCATCGCTCTCGGTGCACAGGGGATTGGTCTCACGCGGACGGAACACATGTTTTTCGATCACATTGACGACTTCCGCAAGATGATTCTCTCGGATACGGTCGAAGCCCGGGAGAAGGCGCTCGAACCGCTCTTGGGATACCAGCAGAAGGATTTTGAAGGCATTTTCCGCGCGATGGCAGGGCGACCGGTAACGATTCGTTTGCTTGACCCGCCGTTCCATGAGTTCGTGCCGCATGATGATGCGTCGCAAGCCGATCTTGCGAAGAAGATGGGAATCAAGCCGGAAGATGTCAAGCGTCGTGTCAATGAACTGCACGAGTTCAATCCGATGCTCGGACATCGCGGTTGCCGACTGGGTATTGTCTATCCTGAAATTACGCGGATGCAAGCGACGGCGATTTGCCGGGCGGCGGTAACGGTCATGAAGGAAGGGATCGATTGCCATCCTGAAATTATGATTCCGTTGGCGGGCAACGCTAACGAGTTCAAGCATCAGGAAAATGTCGTCCGTGAGGCGGCTCGCAAGGTTTTTGCGGAGTCGGGCGTTACGCCGGACTACCTTGTCGGTACAATGATTGAACTTCCTCGTGCTTGTATTACGGCGGACAAGATTGCCGAGAGTGCGGAGTTCTTCAGTTTTGGCACGAACGATTTGACGCAGACGGGACTCGGCATAAGTCGCGATGACTATGGTACTTACATCAACGAGTATCAGGAGTTGGACATTTTCCCGGCGGATCCGTTCCAGACGTTGGATCAGGAAGGGGTGGGCGAGTTGATGGAAATTGCCGTCAAGAAAGGTACGCGGACTCGTCCTGACATCAAGTTGGGCATTTGCGGCGAGCATGGCGGCGATCCGGCTTCTGTGAAGTTCTGCCATAAGGTTGGTTTGAACTATGTCAGTTGTTCGCCGTTGCGTTTGCCAGTGGCGAGACTGGCGGCGGCACAGGCGGCGATTGCGGAGAAGAAGGAGAAAGCGGCGAGTAAGGATTCTTGCGGCAGTTCCTGTAAGTGTTGCTGTTGCTGCAAGTGCGGTTGCGGATGCGGTTGCTAGTGTCTTGTTAGGATTAAAACTTGGGATAAGCAATGAAAGCCGGGAGCGTAGGCGACAGCCGTAGCGGCCGGATTCAACGATTGAATCCGGTCGCTCCACTGCGTTACGTTCCCGGCTTGCATTCCAATAAGGGAACCTCTAAAAATAGATTCTTTGCGTCCTTTGCACCATCTTTGCGCCCCTTGCGGTTAAAATAGTTCGGATTTAACTGCGAAGTACGCAATAGGTCACGGAAGGTGCGCAAAGTACAGGTTTAGTGCGTTTCGGCATAAGTCAAAGTGCAAAAATTGATTTTTAGAGGTTCCCATAATTGAATTTTACAACGCCCTAGCAATCATGTTCACCATTTCCCGGCAATTCGTATTTTGCTATGCTCATCGCTTACAAGGGCACACCGGTAAGTGTGCGCATTTACACGGACACAATGGGACAGTGAAAATTGAATTGCACCATAGGAAACTCAATGCCCAAGGCATGGTCGCCGATTTTATCGATGTGAAAAACTCCATTGGTGCATGGATCGAACAAACTCTGGATCACCGCACAATTCTGGCGGAATGGGACCCGCTGGCAAAACTACTGCAAGAACATGGCGAACCGGTATTGACCTTGCCTACGGAGCCGACGGCAGAAAATCTTGCCCGGTTGGTTTACGAACAAGCAGAAAAGTTCGGTTTACCCGTTTCTGCCGTTACCATTTGGGAAACGGAAAAATGCGCCGCAGAATTTGCACACGATACCTGAAACGGCATAAATCTGCGGCTAAATTTTTAACCGCAAAGGCGCAAGGCATTGCAAAGAACGCAAGGGTGAAACTCTGCTGCCTCCTAACTCCTAACTCCTAACTCCTGCCTCCTGCCGCCTGCCACCCTCTCTCCCTTTGCGGCAAGAATTTAGCCACAAGGATACGCAAGGGACAATTTCATACCATTTGTGGTATATTTACCAGCGTCGCCGTCCGGCGGTCAGCAACCTACCTTTGCTCTTGCCAAAACATTTAATCACTCATAACCGACATGCCCATGCTCACTTCCAAAGAAACCATCACCCTCTTCGACCAATACGTCATCGGCAACTACACCCGCTATCCCGTTTCACTGGTACGCGGCGTAAACTCCGAAATCTGGGATGCCGAAGGTAAACGCTACGTCGATTTCTTTCCGGGCTGGGGATGCGGACTTTTGGGACACTGCCCCAAGCCGGTCGTCGAAGCCGTCCAAAAACAGATTGCCCAGTTAATTCACGTTCCAAACACTTGGTACACCGAACTGCAAGGCACCTGGGCAAAACTCCTATCGGAACGAAGTTTCGGCGGCAAAGCCTTCTTCTGCAACAGCGGTGCCGAAGCCAACGAAGCCGCAATCAAACTCGCCCGGCTGCACTCCCCCAAAGAGCGGTACAAAATCATCACCTTCCAGGGAAGTTTTCACGGACGCACCATGGGCGCACTCTCCGCCACTGCCCAGCCGAAACATCACGAAGGGGTCGGTCCCATGCTTGCCGGTTTTACCTACGTTCCCTACGGCGACCTGTCAGCAGTCGAAAATGCCATCGACCAAGAAACCGCAGCCATCATGATCGAACCAATTCAAGGGGAAGGGGGCGTGCGGATGCCGCCGGAAGGATTTTTGCAAGGACTACGGAACATCTGCGATGAACACAACCTGCTCCTCCTCTTCGACGAAGTCCAGACAGGCTGCGGACGCACAGGAGAATGGTTCGGGTATCAGCATTTCGGCGTAGAACCGGATATTATGACACTCGCCAAGTCGGTCTCAGGCAGTCTGCCGGGTGCCGCCATACTCACCAGAGCAGAAATCGCACCAAGTCTGCGTCCCGGCACCCACGCCGCCACTTACGGCGGAAACCCGATTTCCGCTGCGGCGGGCATTGCCGCTCTCCGAATGATCGAATCGGAAGGGCTGCTCGAACGCACGAAAAAAATCGGCAATCTGTTCTTCACAACATTGAATAAACTGGCACAGGAGTCCAACATCATTCAGGATGTCCGCGGTGCCGGTCTCATGATCGGCATCGAACTCGCCATCGAAGGCGCACCCTTCGTCAAGTCATGCATGGATCGCGGCTTACTCCTCAACTGCACACAAGGCAACGTACTGCGCTTACTTCCGGCAATGACCATCGAAGAAAAAATCGCTGCCGAGGGACTCGCAATCCTTGCCGAAGTGTTGAAGAAGGGCTAGGGGGCGGGGGAGAGGAGGCAGGAGACAGGAGTTAGAAGTTAGGAGTTAGGAGTTAGAATACCCCAACCTTGCGCCCCTTGCAAAAACTTTGCGTCTTTGCGGTTAAAAAACAACCGCAAGGTTCGCGGGCACCTCCCACCCCTTGCCCTCACCCTCAGTCTTTGCTAAAATTCCCCTCATGGCTCGCATTTCATGGCATCCGGCTTTCGTACAGGCAATCCAACATGAACTCATCGAATACCGGGACATACTATCATTTGAATCAGAACACCAACTACTCACCGAACCGCTCAGAATCG